>ERZ831601.809-NODE-809-length-28997-cov-4.263320_pt1 | contig 28997 bp, 18 predicted proteins | sample MGYA00519578_ERZ831601 | MGnify/ENA primary metagenome ERZ831601 (study PRJEB31850, sample SAMEA3708717) | human gut metagenome | biome: human gut; feature: human-associated habitat; material: faeces | place: China | collected 2014 ... | reverse complement strand
GCCATGCCGCAGATCAACAGGAAGAAGGACGAGACGACGTCCGACGAGAAGGCCGCCGCGCCCGCAAAGAAGCCGGAGAAGTCGAAGAAGGCCTCTCCAAAGAAGCCGTCCGCCCCCGTCAAGATGCCCGAACGTGACGCCACGGGTCGTTTCCTACCGTCTCAGAAGAAGGCGAAGAAGCCCCAGGCAAAGGCTCAGGCTCAGCAGCCCAAGATCGAGGAGGCGAAGAAGCTCGCGGAAAAGCCCGCAAAACAGCCCGCAGAACAGCCCGAATCGAAGCCCGCGCAGAAACCTGTTCAGAAGTCTGAACCCAAGCCCGTTCAGAAGGCTCCGAAACAGGCAGAAACCCAGACGGAAAAGCAGCCCGGTCATAAAACGCAGGAAACGAAAACCGCGAAGAAGCCCGAAGGCCCCGTCACGTCTGCCGCCCCCGCAGCGCCCGTCACCCCCGTCAAGCCCGTCCTCTCCCTGCTGATGGATGAGGCCCCGTCCGGGGTCATGACGGACATGAAGGCGGACGACCGTCCTGCGCCCGGAGAAGTCCGCGGAAAGCCCGCGGACGAAACGGCTGAAGCGCCCTCTTCGCCTCTCCTCAAGCCTTCCGTCAATCAGTCTCCGAACGGTTCCCGAATCACCGACGTCGACGGCGAAGATGATGACGAGGACTACGACGGCATTCCCGACCCGACCGTCTCGGTGTCCGAATCGGCCGACGACGATGAGCTCGAGGATGATGAGGATGATGAGCCTGACGACGAACAGTCTTCTGCCGACGCGCCCGTGAAGAAGCCCGTTTCCATTATCCGTCCCGCGGCCGAGGACCCCGAACCCGTTGAGCTCGACAGTCAGGGCCGTCCCTATCACGCGACCGAGGTTCTCTCCGGCCGCCGAACGCCCGTGCGCGTCAAGCCACCCGTTGAGGAACCCGCCGATCCGTCAAGGACCGTGGACCTCGAGGCCGAGCGCATTGATGCCGAGCATACGGCGAGGCAGGCCCTTCTCAGGCTTCACGCCCGAACCCAGCCCACGCGTGCCGAACTGGCTTCGATGCTGGTCTCCAGGAAGATTGAGCAGATGGAGCGCGGCAATCCTGCGTTCGAGAAGGATCCCTCTCAGGAAGGTGATTCGGATTCCGTTCCCGACCGGAACGAGGACGCCCGCAGCAAGGGTTGGAACTCGCTCTGGGAAAACGGCGTTCGCGATGCCGCGGCCGAGCAGAACGCGTTGGTCGACGTGCGTCGTCCGCCGCGCTATGCGTTTGACGAGGACGAACGTCCTCAGGTCGAGCGTGACGAAGCCTATGCCCGCCGCATGGATGCCTGGGAAAAGGACGTGATGGCGGAGAGTGAATCCCGCGACCAGCGCGTGTCGTGCCGCGGCCCGAAGCCCGGTCCCCGCGTTCCCGTCCGCACGGGCACGCACGAGACGCTCGGCGGCTTTCCGACCCCGCACCAGACTCGCGCCTGGAAGGCCGAAGGCGGTGAAGAAGAGGAGCGCGAATCGCGTCTTGACATCATTCGTGAAAGGCTCAACCGCCTTCATGAACGCTGGTCGGGGCTCGAGGGGTGTCTGAGGGCGGCGCTTGCCGTTGCCTGCGTCTCTTCCGTGGCCGCCTTTGCCGCTTGGACGACGGCGAAGTCGGTCGTGCCCGACCTCACGGTCATGCACACGCCCGTGTCGGTCACGGCCGTCGTGGCCGACGAGGAGATCAGGAACCTGATGCTGATGACGGCGCTCCTTGACGCCAGGGGAATTCCGACGGGCCGAACGGCTCCTCAAGTCGACAGCGTGTATCTGACGGGCGAACTCAGAAAGATCATCGTCACGGACAACGAAGCCTCGCGCATGTCGCTGCCGCTTGACGACCGTCTCTTCAGGGCCGCCGTGATGGAGGCCGCCGACATGGCGGGTGCGCCGGTCCTCTCCCGAGCCGCCGTGCTGGCCATGCCCGACCCCGCTCACTCCACGACGGGCCGCACGCTTGACGTGACGAACCTCGTCATCGAGCGCCTCGGCCTCAAGAACGTGTCGGCCGCTGCCGCACGCGAAGTGGTCTCGGGCCTCATGAGTCCCTCGGGGCTTTCCGCCGCCATGACGGCCGTCCCCAACGCCACGACGACCGCGCCTTCGGCCTCCGCCGAAGCATCCGTCAAAAACCGCTGACAAACAACGCTGAAAACAGCCATTCGATAAAAAGCACAAACATGAATCAAGTGACCCCGCCTTCAGGCGTGAAGGGCTCCGCGCCCGTCTCGCCCGCTCCGAAGAGCAATGTCGCCGTGGAGCCCGGAGAGCAGTTCTACGAGCGTGCGCTCCGGAGGCGCATCCGCTCCTGGCCCGACGTGTCGGCCGCGGGCTTTCTGACGGTCGAGCTTTCGCAGTACCTCAAGGGCACGGGCGGTGCGACGGCCGAGGCCGTGATGGCAGCGCTCCTGCGTTTAGGGCACGACGGCCTTGTGGCCAACGGCAGGCGTCTGGCCTCAAGGCTCGACACGCTCACCGTTTCCGAAGCCCGTGACGTGCTCGAAGCGTGCGGCCTTGCGGCCGAACGCCATGCCCGCGCCATGACGAGGGCCTGCGAGAAGGATCCCGAGGGGATTTCCGAACGCGAAGCCCGCGAGCGCGCGCTCTGCCCCGCCGTCACCGCAAGGCTCACGGGCACGTACCACGCCATTCCCTGGGATGCCCGTCACGACGGCCATCTGGCCTCGCGTGAAGTCTCGCGAGCCGCAGGACTCGTTCGCTGGGCCCATGCGCTCACGTCCGAGCGTTCTTCGCGCGTGCATCTGGCCGTCGGCCGTTCGCTTCTCTTCGGACGAGGTGCTGCCGACGTCTGGAAGCACCGTCGTCCGCTCGTCTTCATCGACCGCATCAACGCCTACACAGTGAAGCTCGTCACCGACTGCTGGACTGCGGATCCGCAGACCGCCGTCGTCTATGCGGGCGACAGCGTCCCCGCGACGAATCCGTTCGACGCGTGGGAGATTCCGCTCGTCGTCGACACGCGCGGCTTTCTGCGTGCGCTTCTGGCCGTCGACAAGACGCCCTGTCTGATCGAACCCCGCCTCGGCGGCTTTACGGTGACCTGCGCCACGGGCCGCGTCGACCCGAAGGGCTTTCGCGACGGCGAGAAGCTCGCCCCCTGGATGAAGACCCTTGCCGAAATCGGTCTCATCAACGCCTATGACGAAGCCGCAAGAGCGGGCAATGTTCCCGCCTTCACGGGGGCCGAGGCCTGCGTGTGGGCCGAGCGCTTCAAGTCGCTCCTCTCCGTGACGCTTGCGCTAGACAACTCCGCCCGCCGCGGGCTTGAAGTCGACGAAAAGGCGCTCGAAGCCGCCGCACGCCAGCGCGAGAACTACGTGGCCGTGAGAAACGAAATGACCTCGATTCTCGAAAAGCTCGCCGACGGCGCACGCGAACTCCGTGAGGCCGAGCTTGCCCAAAGGGCCGAGCGCAGGGCGAAGCTTCGCGAAGAACGCAAGGCCCAAAGGGCCGCGCGTCTCGCCCGACGTGAGGAGAACGCCTGATGCGCCCGCTTTCCACTCTTCTTCTGGGCGCGGCGATGCTCGTCACGTCCCTCTCGGGGAATGCCGCCACGGTCTGTCAGGGCAAGTTCATCAATCCCGTGACCGACGTCTGCTGGAGCTGCGTCTTTCCCGTGAAGATCGGCGGCAAGGCCTCTCTCACCACCTCGGTTCTGCCCGACCCCGACACGGGTGCGGGCGGACCGTTCTGCACCTGCGGCAAGGGCCTCAACCTGAGGGCCGGCGTCACGTTCAGCTTCTGGGAGCCACTTCGCACGGCGGAGATCGTTCGTCATGCGGGGTGTCTTCCCTCGATGGGCGGCGTGAACATGGGCGACATGGGGCTTCGCATCTCAGACCACGTGAAGGTGCATTCGCACGAGCCCGACGGCTCGATGAAGCGGCACACGGACTTTCGTCAGGTGCACTGGTACGCGACGCCCTGGCTCTTCATTCTCGAGGCGCTCCTTGACGACGGGTGTCTGGACCAGCAGACGTTCGACCTCGCCTACATGTCCGAACTTGATCCCCTATGGGACGACACGCTCTCGAGCTTCATCCTGAACCCGGACGCCGCGCTCTTTGCGAATCCGATCGCCCAGGGCGCGTGCGCCGCCGACTGCACGTCCGCCTCCTCGGGCCTTCCCCAGAACGACCTCTACTGGTGCTCGGGCTGTCAGGGGAACGTCTTTCCGCTCACGGGCTGGAGCGCTTCGCTCACCTCCCACACGGCCGTCTGGCAGCTGATGACCCACCGCTTTGCGATGAAGCTCTCGCGCGAGGGGCTGCTTCTTGCCGCCCACGGCTCGAAGGGGCTCTGCGAGTCCTTCTACGAGCCCCTGATGCGAAAGGACGTCTGGCGCACCCAGCTCGTCTGGCCCGCGCACTCGGGGAAGAACACCGACGGCTCCTGCTGCAGCCCGCTCGGGCGCACCACCGTCGCATCCGGCTCGGGAAAGAGCTGGAGTCCCGGCGGCGAGGACGGCGTGGTACTCGTCTGGCGACGCCGCGACTGCTGCTCGATGTCCGCCAAATGGGGCGGATGAGCCCGACAACACCCTGCATTCAAGTCCTTTGCGGGAATTCATAAACCCAAAACCCACAGAAAGACAATGGAGATTCTCATGAAGCACGAATCCAACGACACGCCGCCCTTTGCGCCCGACGACCCCATCAGCCGGAGCCTTTTCGTGAGGCCCAACCTCATCGAGCGCCTCTGCGCCTCGGCGCTTCGCCTCTGCCTGCTCGTCTGCATTCCGGCCGCCGCATCGGTCTTCCTGATCAGCCTTGCCGACTCGGCCGAAGCCGCCTGCACGTCCGAACCTTCTCAACACTACGAGGTGACGACGCTCATTGCCGACCATCCCGTGCAGACCTCGTCGGACCCCGACTTCGAGGAGATCCTCAAGGCCAACGCCCGCATTGCCGTGGAGTCGGGTGAATGGTCCCGCCGTGTGAAGCGAAAGGAAGAGACGCTCATTCAATGGATGCGGTCCCCGGTCTTTCCTGAATTCCGTCCGATGGCCGTCAAGACCACGCTCATTCGCAGACCCACGGGTCTTTCGGTTGAGGACATCAGGCGCGCCGAGCTCTTCAACGACGTGAGCAGCCTCCTTCTCTTCTTCGACTCCCGTGCGGGCGGCCAGGTCAACTTCGCGATGAGGATGCTCTCCACCGCCTCCTTCGCCATTCGTCCCGTCGTGGCGGCGGGCAGCGTTGCGTTCGCTCAGGAAAAGCTCGGCATGCGCGTCTGGGCAGACCAGGGCTCGGTCCTCACGCGCCGTCTCGGTCTCAATCACTGGCCCGCCCTCGTGAAACTCACGCCGTCGGAAATCTCCGTGTGGACACCTGCGCTCAATGCCGATGGGATTCCGGATTCGCCCGTCCCCGCTGGCCTTGCTTCGAAGGAGTCGATCGACCTCTCCGCACCCGCCGTGCGCCCCGCCACAACGAAAACCCTCCGTTAACGAGAGAGCCGTCATGAATTTTGTGTCCACGTTCGGCGCTGCCGCCCTTTCCTGCCTTCTTCTCCCCGCCGCCTTCGCTTCAGGACCCGCAGGCACTGCTCTCGAACCCTCGCCCGCCACGATTGCGCCCAGGGTCCGTGAAGTGGAGAAGGCTCTGTCTACTGAGCTCGCCGCCGCGCCTTCCGCTTCTTCGTCTCCTGAAGCCTCTTCGGACTCCAGGTCCGACAACTCGAACACTTGGCGACCCCGCATCACGATTCTGCTCGACACGGGGATGACGTCCTCGCTCGTCGAGACGGCGGCCGAGGAACTCAAGCTCGTGGGTGACGCTGCGGACGTCGAGGTCCTCGTTCGAGGTCTCCCCGTGACGCGCACCCCGACGGGTTACCGGACCGACTTCGAAGCAACGTCCGAACGTCTTGCGCCGCTCGTTGACGCAGGCTTCGGAGCCGCGATCCATCCTGAACGCTTCGCCTTCCTTCTGGCCCTTGCCGAAGAGGGTCTAGAGGCGGGCGGCAGGCTCGATGCGAAGACCGAAGAGGTTTACGAAGTGATGACCGCCGCGCCTACCGCCCCCGCCGTTCTCCTCACGATCGGCCGCAGCGTCTATGCGGTCTCGGGCACGGCCTCCATCGTCTCGACCCTTTCTCAGTGGCGTCGCACGCTCGCCGACGCCGTCATGGACGAATCGGACCGCACCCGCATCGCCGCCCTTCAAACCGTACTCGACGGAACGCCGCTCGGCCGAATCGCGCCCTGAACACCCAAAACCGCCCCCTGGAACCCAATCTCTACACCTCTTTGAGAGCCATGACCCGTACAGTTCCCGTTCGATGTCTCATTTCACTCATGACGTTCGCGCTCGGTCTCTCCATTGCCCTGCCCTCGAACGCCGTGACGGTTGCCGAGGCCGTTGCCGCTGCGCGCAACACTCAGCTTCCCGACATCGACGGGATCATGGCGAACCACGACGGCGTGCTTGATGCCGTGGGCGGCGGGTCGACCGAAGGTCTCGACGACGTCAAGAACCTCTGGGCCGACGGCAAGGGCACGCTCACGGGTTCGGCCGAAGCCACCGTGATCGAGTGTCGCGGCAAGACCGACACGACCTGTCGCGCCATTCAGGTGCTCGACAAGGGCTTTCCGGAGCGTCCCGTCATCGGCGAGGACGTGCTCGCGGGCCGCGACGAGATCGTCAACAATCCGACCGTAACGCCGGACGACAACGACACCTGCAAGGACGTGACCATCGAAGCCGACCCCGTCGAGGTGACGAAGACCTGTCGAGCGGGCGGCTGGTGGAACGAGAAGGCCTGCCGCATCGGCCCCGTCGAGATCGGCAAGGTCACGGCAAAGTACTTTGCATGCGCCGAAGGCGAAGGCACGTCCTCCGAGCGCTCCTGCCTCACGACCGTCTCAGGAAAGCCCGCATCCTCCGTCTGGACCGAGCGATGCTTCTTCGGCAAGGAATCCTCCGCCGCCTCCGGTACCGTCACCGAAGAGACCTCGGCCGTCGCACGCGCGATCTTCTCGGGCGTGTGCACCTCCACCGACGCCACGACCGAAACGGTCAAGTGCAGTGAAGTCCTCGAGTCGAACAACGACCACGGCTGCGTCCTGGGCGACAAGACCACCGCACGCGTCAACGGTGAATACAGTCTCAGCCACGACCCCTGTTCCGACGGCGACGTCCTCATCGGCCAGCACACCTGCGGCAACTCCTCCTATCTGGCCATCCAGGTGAAGGGGTTCAAGTCCACGCGAATCTCGCTCGGCTACACCCTCCGAAACATCGCCCACCGTACGAACAGCAGCTGCAAGGCCGACTACGAATGGACGAAGCGTGAATGCTCCGGCCCCACCTGCACGGCATAGCTCGGAGCCCGCGTCTATTACAACGGTTACATGACGGGCTCCATGAGGCTCACCCTCACCTACGTGAACGAGTCCTACTACATCAAGGAAGAATGGGTCGACCACTGCGCCTCGATCCGCCCCAAGACGGCTGCGACTGCGGAGGGCTCCTGACATGCGCCGCCTCTTTTCGCTCCTCCCTCTTCTTCTCCCGCTGCCGAACCTCGTTCAGGCGGCTGATCCCGTCTGCACGCTCGAGAACCGCGTCTGCGCCGAGAACAACAATTCCGGGAAATGCATTCGCTACGAGAACACCTTTACCTGCGTGACGGTCAATCCCGCGGGCTCTCGCTGCACGGTCGACGCCAATCCGACGCTCACTGACTGCACGCTCTCCGCGCCCGTCTGTTCGGCCGAGTCCGGCGGCATTTGCCTCGAGACCACGACCGACTTTGTCTGCAAGTCCGAACCCTCGGGCGAAGGCATCCGCATCGACGACACCTCCGTCACAGTCTCATACTCGAAGGAAACCAAGGGCGAAATCCCTGCCGGCTGCATCATCGGGGCCGAAGTCTGCCTCGACGACGACGCGCGCGACATTGAGGTCGAAAACTGGGAGGGACACTTCGTCTCCGCCAATCCCGTCTGCTGGGTGACCGAACGCACGATCCTCTGTCCCTCCGTCGACGGCGCGGCCTCCTGCCAGAAGCTCGAACTCGCGGGCTGCCAAAAGCTCACCGACCCCGTCTGCGAAACCGAGGAACACGGCGTGTGCGTGCGCTGGTCCTCGACCTATCGCTGCACGCGTGACGAAATCATCGGCGACGACATCATCACCGACGACGTCGTGACGACGCCCGGCGACGTGACCGAGGACGACTCGGCCTGCCGGAAGGAGCTCGAGGATGCGGCCGCCCGGGGCGAAAACTGCACCGTCAATTCCACGGTCTGCGTGAAGACCGACCCCACGGGCGTCCTCCCTTGTCTCGAATACCGCACGACCATGACCTGCACATCGTCGTCGACCGACACCTGCGGCCCCCTGAAAAACCTTTCGGGTTCGGGCGACTGCATGCTTGCGGCCGAGCCCGAATGTACCCTCACGGACGCCGACGGCAACTGTCGCCGAACCGAGTCGACTTATGTCTGCACGGAGTCCGTCACTTCCGAATCCGTCTCACCCGCCACCTTCCTCAAGGCCATGACGGTCACGAACTGGCGCGAGAGCGACGACTGTCTCCTTGACGACGGCTCCGTCATGACTGCTTCCCTTTCGCTCCTCTCGCGCGCGAGCACCACCGACAATTCGTCGGGTTGCATACTGGCGTCGCGCACCTGCATCGAGGGCGAGGGCCTGCGCTTTGTTGAAGGCCGTCCCGCCTACCGCGCCTGCTGGGCATGGGAGGAGAAGTGGACCTGCAGGGCCGAAGGCAACGAATGTCTCGAGTACGAGAAGGACCCGTCCTGCAAGCTCGTCTCCGAAACCTGCTCCGACGGCAGCACCGACTGTCCCCGACCCTCACGCGTCTACTCGTGCACGCGTCCCGGCCTCTCCGCCTCCGTGGGCCAGGTCTGCGACGGTCAGATCTGCGTGGGCGACCAGTGCCAGGACGTGGGCGACACGGCCGACGGCGACTTCATCGACGCAATCCTTCAGCTTGAGATCGGACGGCAGCTCTCCGTCTACGGCGACACCAACGTCAACGAATTCTTCGCCGGCACGGTCTCCACCTGCCGCGACCGCATGGCGGCCGAGACCTGCTGCCGCGCCGACGCTGCCCCCAACACCTCGAACGCCGCCTTCGGCCAGTACCTCCTCTTCGGCGTTGCCGCAGGCGTCGAATTCGTCAAGTGGATCGGCTCGCCCTACGTCTACGACCTCCTCTCCTGGTCAGACAAGACCTCGTGGCTCCTCAACAAGATCTACGGCTCGTCGGGCACGGGTGCCTACTCCCCCACGTTCTCCTTCTGGGGTGCAACCGCCCAGTACTCCGAGTCCGCAGGCTGGACCTTCAACTTCTCGTCCGCGGGCTTCGTCTCCGCCATGGCCAGCCAGTTCTGGAACAAGTACCAGAGCTGCCGCGCAACGGACCAGCGCACCGCGCTCGCGAAGACCCAGCGACTCTGCCACTACGTGGGCACCACCTGCGAGCAGAAGGTGACGGGGCTCGGCTGCGTCGAAACCGCCGAAAAGCACGTCTGCTTCAACTCCCGCCTTGCCCGCATTCTCAACGAGCAGGGCCGCCCGCAGCTCGGACGCGACTTCGGCAACCCCATCAAGCCCGACGCCCGCGGCTTCACGATCGACGAATTCGCAAAGCTCGACTTCTCGAAGATGGACCTCTCCGAATTCATCGCCGACATCGTCAAGGAAGTCACGGCCCGCGGAAACATTTCCGCCGAGGCCGCAGCCGCACGCGCCAGGGAACGCATCGAGGCCATGGTCAAGGGGGAACTCGCCACTACGGCCAAGCTCCCCGGCGCTTCCGACACCGTCGCCTCCAAAGACCAGCCCACGAAACCCGACGGCACGGGCGGCCCCTCCACCCCGAGCTCGAAGTGAACCTCTCGTCCATTCAAACACCGACCATGAAGATCAACATCATCACCGGAATGATCCTCGCCGCGCTCTGCCTCCTCCTTTTTGCAGGCACCGTTGCTGACGCATTCGCAGGACCTCTTCCGTCCACAGGCGGCCATCCGCTCGATTCATCCCTTTCGAATGCGCAGGGCGAATTCGCGTCTTACGCCCCCGCTCGTCCTCACGATGCACCCGACGTTCGTCATCCGTCCACCTGGTGGGACGAGGACGTCTGGGCGGATCCCGATCGTCCCTTCCTCTATTACGGCGACAACGAGGTGCCCGACATGCGTCCCGGCTCTACCGTCGAGCCGCCCGAACCCCAGTCTGTCGTCAAGCCCGATGAAAAGCCCTTCGACCCCGAGGACTTCACCGCCTTCAAGACCGTCGAGGATCTTCGAGCCGAACGCGAACGCCGCCTCAACACGGCCATCATGAATCCGTCGCCCGCCAACATGCAGTCCTATCAGGCGATCAACGCGCACCTTCTCGCGCTTTCCGCCCGCTTTGCGCAGGCCTGGCAGCTCGGCCGTATGCAGAACCCCGGCTACGACTGGACCACGACCGCACCGTCCGCGAACTTCGCCACCGTCGAGCTCGGTGCCATGAAGCGCGACAAGTCGCATGCGCTCGTCAAGTCCCTTCAGGGCGACGCCGGCCTTCTCTTCATCGGCAAAAAGGGCGATCCCCTCACGCAAGTCGCCGCCGGGCCCGTTCGTGCATTCGCCAACACCTGGGGACTCGAGCTCCTTGCCGTTGCCGACGGCATCGACGCCCCCGCCGCCGGGACCAGCATTCCCGGTTTCGAAGGGTTCGACCTCGTGCAGCCCGACGCAGGCCGCGCGAAGAAGCTCGGCGTCAACACCCTGCCCGCCGTCATTCTCGTGCCCAATCCCAAGGCCATGTCACGACCCGACTTCGCACTCCTTCGCGGAGGACTTGCCGGTCGCGACGGCATGCTCATCGCCGCAGGCGCGGTTTCGGGCGAGGAACTCTCGCGCCGCCTCGTCTTCATCCTCTCGAACCCTTCGGGCTTTGAAGACACGCCACACATCAGGGGCCGCGCCGCGCCCACTGGCTCTCTGCTCCTGCCACCCGATCCTGCGCTCAGGATGCCGCCCGCCCAAACTGCCGATACTCCGCCCGTCGTGATCCCTCACGCCGGTGCCGCGCTCAACCCGAAACCCGTTCGCTGACGCCGTATGCCGACCAGCACATTGATTGACGAAAAATCTCCAACCAAGAAACTCAGCCCATGAAAAGAAGAAACTCATTTGCACCTCATCTGCCAAAGCCTGCGCTTCTGCCTCTCCTCGTCCTCCTTGCGCTCCCGCCCTGCACCTCTCAGGCCGGGTTCCTTCAGGAGTTCTATGACGACGCCGGCCTTCAGAGTAGCTACACGGCTCCGGGCCTCTACGCGTCCGCCTCGATGGACACCGTCACGGGCGGCCGCTTCATCCTCAAGGCCAAACGTGAGGATTTCCAGCCCTATTACCTTCAGGGGCCCGAACTCAAGGCCGGCTGCGGCGGCATCGACGTTTTCCTCGGCGCCTTCTCCATTCCGTCGAAAGACGAGTTCGTGAGCTTTGTGCGCTCGATCGGCACGGCCCTGCCCGGGCTCGCCTTCCATGCAGCCCTCCAGTCGCTCGCACCCGACCTCAACGAACAGATCTCTCAGTTCCGCGACATGCTCATGCGCTACGCCAGCATGCTCGGAGACTCCTGTCAAGTCGCCGAGAACATCATGAACGCGGGACCCAACGAATGGATCTCGACACTCGGCCACAAGGCGAGGAATTCCCTGCGCAGTCTCGGTCAGGCCGAAGACGCTCACGACGCCGACTCCCTCACCCGTGCTGACGGCGGCAAGGTTGTTTCCAGCGCGCCCACGCGCACTGACACCGGCGGCAACATCGTCGAGGCTTCCGAACTCAATCTCACCTGGGCCCTCCTCATCTCGGGCAAGGGCTCTCAGCGCCTCACTCAGGAAAAGCGCGAGGTCATGATGTCGCTCATCGGCACCCGCGTCTTCGTTAAGAAGGGCTCGGGCACGAGTACCACCATCGAGGAGCGCAACTACCCCGCGCTCGACCTTCTCAACGCCGTCCTCGGCGAACCCGGCTCGGACAAGATTCCCACGGAGGCCGTCGTCTACAAGTGCGATGAAAAAGACAAGTGCCTCACTCCGACCAGAACCACCTACATCGACGTCAATCTCAACAACCAGATCTACAAGGCCATGACGAACTACAGGAGTTCGCTTGTCTACAGGGACGTCTCCAGAGTCACTGCAGAGGAGATGACCATGCTCGCCACGATCTCCTCCCTGCCGCTTCTCAAACTGGCCGAACTCGCCGCCTCTCCGCGAATGATCAACTTCTCCGACGGCATGCTCCAGACGTTCGCCCAAGTCGCAGCCTACGAGGCGATCCTCACCGCAGTCGGACAGCTCACCGAGGACGCCAAAAGCGTCGTATCGTCCTCGTCCGCCAAATCGGCCAACAGTCAGGCGACCGAGTACGCCCAAACGCTTGTCGCCCGTTGCGACGTCCTTCGAGCCGAGCTTCTGAGCCGTGAAAAGGTCATGTCGGGCAGGGTCTCCCAGGTCTCGAGTCTCCTTTCCTACATCTCTCACCTTCAGCGCACCATCTACGGTGACTCCGCCATCGAGGCGCTTTCCACGATGCCGGGCAGCGGCATCACCCAGTAAGGAATCCTCATGACAACCGAAGCACTTGACTTCTACGCATACTGGAACGGAGCGCAGGTGGCCGACCTCTGGACGACCCTCGCACTCATCACGGGCACCGACGACTACCGCTCGCTCCTCCTCTGCGTCGCCCTGTTCGGCCTCATTTGCGCAGCCGCAGGCGCCGCCGTCCGCTACAGGGGCGGCGACCTCATCGTCTGGATCGCGGCCATGGTCTTCATCTTCTCGGCCGCATTCGTTTCCCGCGTCAACATCGCCGTGAGAGACGTGCGCTCCGCCAACGTTCAGGTCGTTCAAAACATCCCGCTCGGCATCGGCTGGCCCGCATCCGTCATCTCCCGCGCCTCCTACTGGCTCACCGAATCGTTCGAAACGGCCTTCGGAGACGTGGACGCGGCACGCTACACACGCTTCGGCGTGGCCTTCCCGCAGCGCGTCGTCACGACCATGCTCTCCGTCAAGCCCATCACGGCCGACGGCAAGATGTCGCTCACCAACTTCACGGAACGTTGCATCGTTCCCGAAATTCTCGAGAACTCCGTCAAGCGTCAGGAGCTCCTCAACGCCCCCGACATCAATGCACTCATATCCACCAACGGCTGGGTCAATCCGGCACGTCGCGTGTTCGTGAACAACAAGGTCCTGACCTGCACGGAGGCAGCTGAAGAACTCAAGAAAACCCTCGAGAAGACCGAGATTCCCGCCCTTGAGTCCCGCTTGCGCCTCAAGCTCAACGTCGACTTCAAGGAAGGCGTCAACGCGGCCCTCTCCACGGCCATTCCGCAGGCCGAATCTCTCATGCTCGGCGTCTCGCGCACCATGGCGGAATCTCTCAGACAGTCCCTTATGATGTCCGCGATCCCGGACACCACCATGACCTTTGCAGCCAAGGCCGGACAGGCGCCTCTTTCGGCAGGCGTCGCCATTGCGCGCTCTCAGGGCAACCTCGCCTCAGAGATCAACTACAGGACCCTGAGCGAAATGGCCCGATCGGCCCTCCCGAAGCTGCGCAACATCCTTGAGTTCACCGTCATCGGCCTCTGGCCCATGGTCTTCCTGATGATGCTCGGTACGGGTGCAGGCGGCGCAATGGTCTGCCGCGCCTACTTCACGCTGCTCATCTCCGTGAGCCTCTGGGCGCCCATCACGGCCATCATCAACTACCTCACGCTCCACCTCGACATGGAGCCGATGAACCAGCTTGTCCATTCCGCCGGCGGCGTGACCCTTGCGGCCGCCACCATGATTCGGGACGCAGGCGCCACATCCCAGGCAATGGCGGGCTCGCTCCTGTGGCTCGTCCCCGTGCTCGCCTACGCCGTCGCAAAGGGCAGCGACATGGCCCTCACCACCATGACCTCCTCCGTTCTCGCCCCCGCATCCTCGGCAGCTCAGGCTCAGGGCTCCCAGCTTGCCATGGGCAACGTGTCCGCCGGCAACGCCTCCCTCAACAACGCATCTCTCAACAACGTGTCCGCCAACAAGACCGACACTTCGAGCAGCTGGGCGGATCCGAACACGCACAAGGTCGAACTCGCTCAAGGTACGGCGGCCTTCGACCGCTCCGCAGGACAGATAACTGCCATGAATGTCCGGAAGTCCGACCTTGGCGTCTCGTCCGACATGCAGAACACGCACACGACTCAGGATGCAAACAACTTTGGTACCTCATCGGTTGCGACCAATGCAAGTTCGCTTGCGACGAATTCTGGGGTTCAGTCCGTTTCGGGCAACGGCGTGACCAACAGCGTCAATCGCGACGACGGTTGGAGCGTGAACAGGAACACTGGCACAACATATGGGACTAACGAGACTGCTAGTTCCGGAACTACTAATTCGAGTGGAATCGGGACAAACTTCGGTAGATCAGGGAATTCTCAAGAACACTTTACATATGCTTCAGGCTTCGGAGTTGGAGCAACAAGATCCAACAACCTTGAACATCAACTGCCTTCCGATGCTCAAACAAATCCGACCACTTCTGGAGAAGGCGGTGGTCAGCTAACGATCACGCCAAACAGTATTCCTTTTGGAATGAATAACAATATCGATCTCCCCTTGAATTTCGCCAAAGGGAATGGAAATAAATCATCACCAATCAACCAAACAAATAATATTAGTCATCCCGACACTTCAAACATGCTTCTGTCTGATTTATTTAGAGTCAATGCAGGTCCTACCGGTTCCACGTCATCCAGCATAACTGACTCTAGCGCATTAATCTCATCAGGAAGCAAACAAACGATTCAGCAAGAAAACTTTGGTATTTCAATTGCGAGGCAAACTTCTGAAGTAACTGCGGTAACAAATGGAACTAGAAATTCTCTAGTTGACTCTTCTAACGCACAGCGAATTGACCAGAAAGGGGTTAATGAAGGTCGTACTGCATCCCAAAGCTCTAGTGATCAAGATTCGGCCACTCATACGACGTCCATGGGTACCTCTAATCAGGTCATGTTGGAGCGAGACAACATGGTTCGAGACCTTGGTCTTGAAATGGCTGGCGGAGATGCTTTCGAAGCGTTAAGGATGTTCAGTAGCAACTCAGAGAGACGCGCAGCTTTGAAGAATCTAATTGATCAGCAACAACCCAGTCTAGAAAAAGTATTGCCGCCTTCGAGGAAATTAGTCGCTAACAAGGGCAAGAACTTTGTCGGAACGACACGTGATGACATTGAAAAGGATTATCAAGCTTCAGCGGCCGCCGTACAGGCGACTAGTGATGATTCGGTTCGGCGTCGTCATGAAGAAAAAAGTATTGAGCTACCTACAAAATCTGATTTTATGGCACGCACCAGAAAAGAGCACGACTTGGCCAATTACAAATTAGGGCTTCAGATGATTTCCACATCAGAATATTTGCGAGATGAAACCGGCATTAAAAGCGTATTAGAGAGGGCCTTTGGATCCGGGGTTACTTATTCCTCACCACAAGAGACATTTCAAAGAATTAACGAGTACGCTCAAACAAATGAAGGCATTAGGAGTTTAATTACAGACATAGGCCGAAACGCAGAACCGGGCATGAGCGACAAGGATATCGTTTCCAAGCTACATTCACAGAGGTAACCTAGCGCCATGAATTGTTTATGAACCTTATTTTTGCTGGGCTCATACCTTTATGCCCGTACTGAAATTTCGTTTCAGGAGGATATACCTTCTTACTAGGCCACAGGCGAGGATAACGAGCAAGCCATTCCATAAGCGTTGGTTTACGCGGAATACCCTTCAATCTTCGATAAATGAAAGGTATTCCGCAAATCTCGAAGACTTCCGTGACATAGTAAGCAGCCCAACAAAAACACCAACACCATGGTCGTACTTGATAGAAGATCGTCCCCTCTTCCGTTTCTTCGATATAGGAAAACATTATGCCTCCTGTCCATTTTTATACAGAACTAGCCTAGCACAACCTCACCAAACACGTATCCCCCAACCTTTTCAAAGGACATCGTTCACTTATGGAATTTCTCGAAGCAAAAGCCATTGCCGAGCGCCTTGGCTTCCAACTCTTTGCCGACGTGCGCGGCGACACCAACGCACTTCGCCTCTTTACTGAGGATTTTCGCCAGAAGTACGGCAAGAAGTACCGCTGCGGCGTCTACATGCAGTTCAGGGCCGACGGCTCCTGCTACATCGGCCAGTCACTCGACGTTGACAGGCGCCACAAGCGACACCGCGAACTAGGCGTCATCGTCGACTATCTGGCCTTCCGTTGCTGGCCGCCCAGCGTCCTGATGGAAAAGGAAGACCTGTGCATTCAGGACGCCCTGGCTCTGGGCGTGCCGCTCGTGAACAAGACGCTGAAGTGCGGCACCCTGAAGAAGTCCGACGACTACGATCAAATCTTGACGCCCGATGAGCAGGACCTGTTCATCGAGCGGATCGCAGCCCGCCAGACGCCGCTCACCCAGTGGCCTAACTTCTGCAAGAACGCGGAACGGTCTGAGCTTCGTGACTGGGAGATTTTCAGCCAGCATCCGCGGTTCATGGAGCTCTACCAGAAGGCAGCCATTTATCTGAAGACCACCGTCCCGAATCCAGAAGAGACGGAGTCCGTCACCTGGCAGTGCGCCCTCTGCAATGAAAAGAGCCTACAGGGGGCAATCCGGTGGGTCATCAAGATCCGCTGCGGCGCCACCGTGACTTTCGAGATCTTCCACTACAGTCAGGCAAAGTACCAGTACTTTGTGAACATCGCGGTTGCGCCGGACCTCGTCTATGAAGCCATCGACTCACAGAAGCCGGGACAGCAGTACCTCCCCTTTGCCAACCTGTGCCTCCCTCCCCGTCGCCAACCGCCCACGCTGAAGGACCTTCAGATCAATGGCGTATTCAGAAAGGAAGGTACGGACGAAGACGGACCGAACGCGCAGGCCGAGTTGCTCACCCGACCGATCGCTCTGGTCGACACCTCGAGTCTCGGGATGTTGACCGTGCCGTTCGACGCACTCGAGAGCGCGCTCGAAGACGACGTCATTGCGACCGCCGCAGCCATGGCGAACATCGCGTGCATGCGAACGCAGCTCGTGGAATCGGCAGACCACAACAGTCTTCTCGCCTTCAGGATGCTCTATCTTTGAGGCCAGAAGTCGGACCTCCTCGCGGTACCTCACTCGTCTGAGAGCGCAACAGGGCCTTGCCTGACGGGGGCTACAAACCCTAGTCCCCGCCTCAGGCTGCGGCAAGCCGGGATGCGATTAGCAGCCCTTGGCGTAACATTCATTTCGTTCAGTGGGCGGACGAGCGAGTACGGATCATTCAAGTCGCAAGAGCTCGTTCGCGCTCCCGAGGGCGGCCGTTCTGGTTTGCGAGACCGCCGTTCCGGGGTCGAGGATCCGGTCGCCGTTCCACTTTGCGAGAAAGCCGTTCCTGCTGGAATTCGCCCTGCTCTAGAACCTGGCACCTCGGACTCCCCGTCTCGCAGCTGAAGTCGCCAGAAACACCTGAGGCACAGAAGGCACTCACGAATCAACCTGAAACAGAAAAAACAACATGAGTTCTTCCGCCTGTTGCTTTTCAATACCCCTGTGATCCGGTTTGCACATCAGACTATACAATTCTGGGTAAACTTGATGCTGTTACGGACGATACACGGGAGACGGTCATGAGCGACAAACAAGAACGACGCAACTGGACTCGCGAGGAAACCACTCTCGCGCTCGCGCTCTACTTGCGAACGCCTACCAGTCAGATCACCGTGACTAACCCAAACGTGCTGATGTTGGCCAAGGCCATCAACAGAAGCGCAGCGTCCGTCAAGATGAAGCTTTTCAATCTGGCCAGTCATGACGTGCGTCTTCGTGACAAGCATCTTGACTCCCTTAAGCACGGCAACAGGATGGACGAGGAGGTCTGGAACGACTACATGGGCCAGGATCAAACCAAATCTTTGGATCCACTCTTCAATGACCTTGACAACATCGCAAGATACTTTGAACTCAACCTTCCCTTCGTCTGCAGAACCGACATCGATGCCCCAACAGAAACCATCGCCCAGATCAAGCTGCGTAGAAATCAGGGGTTCTTCCACGATACCATCTTGAGCATGTACCAAAACAGGTGCCTCGTCACCGGTCTTTCCCTGTCTCCTTTGATCGAGGTGGCACACATCGTCCCTTGGTCTGAAGATGCACCGCTGCGTCTCGTACCAGCCAACGGGCTAACCCTGAATCTCTTGGTGCACCGGGCTTACGATGCGAATTATCTCGGAATTGACCCCGACATGAACATTCACGTCTGTCAGGAACTCATGGATAAGAGCGAAGGGAAACTACTGGAGCTCTTTAAGCAAGTCAACGGATCTCGTCTTTTGTTGCCTAAAAACGTGCAGCCCGCACCTGAATATCTTGAACTCCACTACGTAGGCTATCTCAATCACGAACACAAAGGTGATTTTCCTCTTATAGGGTTACATATTTGAGAAAGAATTTCATTACCACTTCGAAGGCTACAACGGAAATCGGCCTCTCTCGAATAAAAGAACGCTTCCTTATAGCCACAAATATCGGACCAGTTGGCTGTATGACCAACTGGTTCCTTATTTCTTGAGGGTTGCTGCAAGCTGAGAACCCAAGAGAAGTCCACCACGTTTTCTGTCGAATAGAACAATCTCTGGAAAATGCTTCGGCCAGAACCCGATCCCGCTTCACAACGTTCAGTAAGCAAGGCTTGCTGTTCTTTGTGTAGGCGAGTTTGATCCAGCGCGAAGATCCTTTAGTATTTCCAGAAACATCCATAAGCTGTTGATTTAAGAGGTTAGTTCAGACTTTCTCGACAACTCATTAAAGAAAATATACTGAATTTAAGGTTAACAATTACGGGATCAACTCGAGCGACCATTTACTTATCTTTGCATCATCAAAATGATGACCGAGTTTATACTTCAAATGCAATGGCGTCACTCTATAGATTAAACAAATTATGCTCTTGCAAATATTAATTTGTTCTTCTCTAGAGATATAACGAGAAAAACTCATTTGATTGCAAGCCGTTGTAGACACGATTTCAGTATGGCTCTCATTATTGAGAAAGAGTTTAAACATCAGATGATCAAAAAAATCCGCATAGTCTTTTAAGACATCCCTTACATCATCAAAATGCACAAAGTTCATTCCCTTTCCAAACATAAAAGTGCTGTAAGCTTCTAGCACTCTTCTTGCGATATTACCTATTTCAAGCTCATACACATCAGATTCGCCATCAGCATACGAATAAACCAGCTTTAACATTTCTCCATATTGGCCATATGAAACTTTATTCGTTATATCGTTAAGTCCATGACGATCAAGCTTCATCCAATTTAATTTTTCGGCGGCTTTTCCCTTCCCACAAGAATACATTTGCTGAAGTATATCTAAGCAAACAACCTTCAAATCGTGAAAAGCAGAAATGTCATGAGTTAACAATAAGACTTTACTAGATTCGTTACGATTTAGTATCGATGTGATCACACTATTTAGATAGGACATAACACCGATCTTATTATCGAAGTCGTAGCTTGAGATTGGATCGTCTAGAACAATCAGGCGTTCCGATTTGTAAACATCAGACTTATTAACTCCATAATTCATCAATGAGAAAAAATAACACAAAGCCAAAGCATTTCTTTCTCCGACTGAGATTGTATTAGGCTTGGAATACATACCGCGTGATTTTATGCGATACTGGTCATTTTCATTTACTAGCTGAATCTTTTCCTTCGACATAAATATAAAACTCAAAGCCCTATTAATATCCTCAAGGGCTAGATTTGCGTTTTTCTTTTGCGCTTTTATCTGTTCGAGTTCGTAATATATTTTGTTCTTAACTTGTTCGGATTCAAGTTTATTTTTTTCAAGACCCTTGTTCTCGCAATCTTGTTGTTTATAGTCCTGGTAGTCATCTATTATTTCCCAGTAGGCTATATTTTCACTAATCCTTAGCAACTTCTCGAAGGTTTTTTGTTTCTCATTCTGTGCTGCAAGAATATCGCGACGTATTTTTTCGAGTTTTAGAAGCTGCTCATTAAGTTGTGCAGTTTTGACTGCCAAATCGAGACTGGCGATTTTAACCGGAGTATATAAATTTTTTATTTTCTGGTCAATGTAAGATAAATACTCACTAACCTTCTTTTGGCAGGCATCCGCAAGATCACGAATTAGGTTATAAATTTCTCGATTGCTATTCTCAAATGCCTCCACTCTTTTTACAATTCCATCGAAAGATGGAAATTGTATCCCTGTAAGAATGCTCTGGTGCTCATTAGCTCGATCATTCAGAACACCTTCAATTCTTTTTATCAGTTCATGTTTGTATTCTGAACTTATTGGTTGGAGGCAATATGGGCAATAATTAACCTCATCATTTGAGAAAGTTTCTTTAGCCTTAACAAGATCGAGGGTCTTCCCTTGTTTCGATAGATCCAATATAAGCTGATCACGTTCAGTCAAGGCTGGCTCTTCAACTTTCTCAGCAAGCGTTTCCAGTAGTCTTTCCTCAGCCTTTTGATCAAATTTTATCTCTAATATAGGCTCCTGTACGACCTCCGAAATAGTACCAATGTTATCGTAAATTGACTTTAAATTTTTAAATTCCTTCTCTAGATTTTCTTTATTATCATTTGGTTTATTGTCTCCTATTCTCTTGTACAAATCATTAGTGACCTTTCCTTTGTTTGAATTTCCTGTAATTTCCTTATACCTTGCAGCCCAACCTGTTTTCAATTTTTCTTTGCATCTTTCAACTTGCTTCTCAGCTTTCCCTTTCCCCTTTTCTAACCTACTCTCAATATCTGATAATTCAGTATTAATTCCTTGAATATCTATTTCTAATTCTTCTATTTTATTGTCTAGTTCTATGTGGGGGCCAAGTTGCACAATGGTGCCTAAACCATCGGCCTTCAATTTCACATTTTGGTCAATAAAACTTTCACTGAAAACAAAAATTTTATTAGACAATTCTTCATTACATTGTTTATTATCCTTAAGATTTAGTGCGCACAAAATTCCTGATTCTCGGTTCCCATGAGCCAGCGAGTCAAGTCCATATGCTATTGTGGACTTTCCACTACCGTTCCTTCCATAAACTAAAGAGACTCTTTTGCAATCATTTGGTCGTTGCTTCCCGTCATTTGCAGTAAAGAGATTTATCTTAGTTTCATCTCGAAAGCATCGTCCTTTTATCGTAATTCCTTCTATTTCCTCAATCATTTTAATTTTCCTACACTTTTCAGGTTGAGAAGAATGGTTTGTACTGCAACTTTCCCCGTAATAATAGTTTATATCGACGTGACTATCGGTCGATACAATCTGAATTAGTCAAAAATACAGCTCCGATTGCTGACCAATTCCTGCGGAGTTCCAACAGTCTCCAGCAACTTTCTCTTGCATTCTTGAGAAACGTTCCCCAACTCCGCGTAGATATGAATCAAGATTGCCGGAGGTGACGTTGTATTTCGTCAGTGTCTTTGCAATGTCAGCCCCAGTCACAATCATAATCGGGTGCCCGTCGGAAACGACCTCTTCATAGGCTTGTGAGTCGACCCAACTTGTTGTAACCAGAATGCCAAACTGACGATATCGAATTCGAGAGATTAGTCGTGACATCTCGCGCACGCCTACAGCGTGTCCCTGATAACATTTGGCTTCAAGGGCACAGTCAATCGTCAGTGGCATATTGTGATTGAATCCTGTGCCAATTCTGTATACACCCAATGCATCTCGTCCTCCGTCGCGCCAAGGTCTCGTCAATTCAAATTTTTCGAAGTTCGGATCCATTTTCATGACCACATCGGCTGCGCATGCTTCAAATTCGGCAAAGTTTTTATCTCTAGCGTAATATGAATGTATTGCGTTAATTATGTTTCTTTCCATCTCTGTACACTGGAGCTGCTCTGCCGGCGAAGGAATATGATTTATGCGAGGCGCCTTCAATGCTCTAATGAATTGCCGCCCTCCCATGACAAACTCGCGCCAGACCTTCGGCGCAAGGTTGATACTTTCCTCGTGGTTACTTATCAGGGATTCGAGCCATTTTCTTGATATGACGTCTCCCCGCGTGTCGAGCACTGTGAAATATGCTTCATAGTTCTGGAAGCGGACATTCCCCATTGTTCTCCAGAAAGCCACCAAGTCCTGATCTGAAGAAAGCTTGGGATTTCCTGGAGCGGCAAGGCCAAGGAATCTAACATCCCTTCGATGACCTGTTTTTCGGAAGATCAGAATGGGAGGAATGTTCTTCCAGTCACCGTTGTTCAACATGCCGAAAACAAGATTGAGAAAGCGGTTGCCTTTCTTATCGTGAAGATTACAGCCAGCCTCTCGGTTGTCACCGTAATAGTGGAAAACACCAGACTCTACATCAAGATAATCTGGCCATGCCAACTCTTCCATGGAAGTATAAAGAACGACATATGCGGGCAATCCTTTCAACTTACCTTCTGGATCTCTCCTTTTAACCCAACGGAATCCACCTGTATTCTGGCAAAAAGGAACAAGGCGGGAAATTACCTCAGATCCCAAGTGATCATCCTTACCACTTTGGTATACGCAATCGATTATAAGATCCGAAGACTTGAGTTGCTCAAATGGAATCACCTGTTCTTTAATCCGTGATTTCCTTTTTTAACTAAAAGCGTCTTTATTGCGCCTTTTCAATTCCTCTATCTTTCGCTCAATTTTAGCAATTCTCTTTTTAGCTTTCTTCATTCTCTTGGCCAACTGGCGTTCTTCCTGTTCTCGACGATGTCTGCCCTCTTCAGCAGCAATGGCAAGCCTGCGTTCGCTACTTTTCTCTATGATCTTTGCCGCCCTACCAGATCGGATGTCATGAGCAGTAATTTTGGAACCTGCTCTATTACTAAGGAACTCGGCGAAGTCCTCCGTAAGGGAATCGCATGCGTGGTCAACTACATCAATTGCCTGCTCCAGAACCTTATTGGTGACAACTAGGGTCTTGTTGGTATTGTCGAGGACGCACAACGTGGCAGTGGCAGTTACACGAGCGACTTCGCCGAGTTTAGTGAGAAAACTTCTATTATCTGGTTTGAATTCGAACTCGGCCATCGCTATTCCTAGCTTAAGGTTAAACAGAGCATCAGCTGGATAGTTTGGTTGTGCTGTCTTGCTTGCTGGAGGCGGGAACCTCTTGAGAAGCTCAACTCCCAACCGTCACCACCCTTGCATTTTTTTATTTTACATCAGGCACTAGAATGTTTCTTTTCTTTTGCACGATATTGCTTTCGCCCGATACTTATTAAGGACACTTCCACTCTGTTACGGACAAGAGCCTCCAGGCTATTAATTCGACACCTAAGCCCTCCGCAGCTCCAGATCGGTCAGGACTCCATCCACCCTTATCGCTAACCACTTCGTATGTTGGCTAGCTGCCCTTTTGGTTTAAAATTCCTGAATGTCCTCGTAATCCGGATGCATCATGTTCGAAACCATCAATCAGGTCTTCAGCGCTGTCGCGCACAAATACCTCTCAGGCGTAGATACATTAACCGGTCGCTCTCATCAGCACGAAATCGGCGGTCTCCCTAAAGTTGGCTTCAAGAAGTATCTTGGGGAGCAAAAGCGATCGTTTCCTACAACGTATGCCTGGCTGGAAGATGACGAAGACCCATTAATTTATGAAGGTCAGTCCACCTGGTATGACGCCAGAGAAACCAACCCTAAACGAAGGCCTGAATGGCGACTTTACTACGATGATAACGATGTCATCAACCACTTCGAGCCCAAATCGTTTCTAATGGTGGCCCTAACCAAGGACATGCATTTGATTCTCATTGCCTGTCCTCAGGGAAGTCAAATTGAAAATCAGCTCAAGATCATTTTCAACGCCGTAAACGTCACTACGCAGGAAAAGATCTCATCGATCGATCTCGACAGTTCGAAAATTCAGCTCCCCATTACGACGTTGCTGCTGAATTTGACAGGCATCAACATTGCCGTTACCCACAGTGTTGACGACGTATTGCTTCAGGAGATGAACGAGAAGTTCAATGGGAGTTTCCCTGCGACCGCCGTTTTCTCTGAGTTCGCTCGAAGCAAGTGCCCTGATCTCGATCTGATTGGCAACCCAGATCTGGCGCTCGAATCCTACATGGAAACAGAAAACAAGCTTTTCAAAATTCTTGAGAGCCAGCTTGTCATGGAGAAACTGAAGCAGGGCTTCTTTTCCGAGAATGGGGACGTCGATGTTCAGGCATTCATCGACTTTTCAATGAGCGTGCTCCAGCGAAGGAAAGCGCGTGCAGGCAAGGCCTTGGAAAATCACCTTGGTGTAATTTTCTCAGCCAACAAGCTGCGCTTCACCTCCCAATGTCAAACCGAACTTCGAAAGAAGCCGGACTTCATTTTCCCAGGGAAGAAGCAGTACGACTCGCCGGACTTTCCTGCCGATAGTCTTACTATGCTTGGCGCGAAGACCACCACGAAGGATCGCTGGCGTCAGGTCCTCAATGAGGCAGATCGCATTCCCCACAAGCACCTTTTCACGCTGGACACGAACATCACAGCTCCCCAGCTTGAAGAGATGAAAGCGGAGAAGCTTCAGCTTGTCACTACAGACAGCATTCGATCCTTTTACCTCTCCCAGTCGATTTCGGACCTGTGGTCGCTGAGCAACTTCATAGAGCTCGTGAGCGAACGTCAAGCCCGAATCACGGTGTGATGGCTCATGCCTTGGTCAGCCGCGAAAGCAGATTGCTGACGCTCAAGCCCAAGGCGCGTCCCAGAAGCACCGGCACGGCGTTCCCGATCTGAGTGTAGATCGGCACCTCGAACTTCCTGCACTGCCCGCCGGTCGTCATCTTGGACCTGAAAATAAAGTTGTCGGGGAAGGACTGAATTCTGGCCATCTCTCGAGCGCTGAGCGTTCTGAGTTCAGCGTAGTGGCAAGCATCGTCAGGAATGGACAACGCTGCAGGCGCCGGATCATCAGCCATGAGAGCTCGTTGGGTCTGCTTTTTGGTCAAATGCATGCCCAGATACTCGAGGAATTGCTCTTTCGTGGCAATGGTTGCCAGCTTGCCGTCCTCATTCAGGAATTCGAAGCCCCTCACCTCATCCCAGACGCGGTCATCGATAACGAGCTCCTTGCCTGCCAGAACACTGCCGATCGCTCTTCGGCTGTCATTCGAAAGCTGCGACATGACCTGATAGATTCGGAATCTACGACGTACGCGGGGTTGATTGTCGATGATGCGATGAGACCAGTCCGCCTCGGCAGAACGGGGCGCAAGAGCCCCCTTAAACAGACGATTCAGGGACTTGACGTATTCAGAAGGCTTCACTTCCAGATCCGTGCGCAAGTCCTCGATGGCTGCCTTTACCGAAATAAAATTCTTGGGCCTCACGCAAAGCGGCTTCAGGAACGAATCCTTGAACATCTCGAAAACCGATTCATCGCCCGTGTTCAGATCGTGTACCGTCAGCGTTTTCTCGTTTACGGGCTCTTGATTCTTGAGCTTCTGGACGAAAGCAACGGCAGATTCAAACAGCTTCCGTTCGGTTGCGTTCAAATGCGGCACAAGCTGTTCAAAAACGTCCTCGCGAACACCCAGAAGGATAAATCGCGGGCGATTCTGAGCGACCCCCGCAAACTTGGCGTTGATATGCAAAGTCAGGGGGATATAGCCGATTCCGGCAAAGGCCTTGGCTACCTCAAGCCAGGCGTGATAAAGCTGTCCGTTCTCTTTGAACGGACGCAGGATGCCGGTCACGTTTTCAAGCAGCACAACTCGCGGCTTGACAAGCTCGGAAAACTTGGCAAATGCCCAGGGAAGTGAATTCTTCTCGTTGTTCTTTTCGCGCAAGCCTGCCAGACTGAAGGACTGGCAGGGAGGTCCGCCGGAAACCAGATCGACCTCGCCTTCACCGAAAGCCGAAGCCAGAAGCTTCTGAACGTCCGGTCTGGCCTCAAGCCACTGGTTGAGGGACAACACGTTGCCGATAACGAGACTGCCCTTGAGATTGCTGCCATAGTCCGTCAAGTCAGTATTGACCGACAGGTCCTCTGGGTAGGAACGCGGATCCTCCCTCAGGCGCTTCGCCATCTGTTCACGCGAGTACTGACTTGCGATCCAGAGCGCATGAGATTTGGCGCGAGGCTCTTTTTCGAGATCCTCTTTAAGTATGTTGAAGGCAAACGTCTGGGCAGCCATCGGGGAAAGTTCGTTGGCCATCAACAACTTGAAGCCGGCACTTTCAAGGCCGAGGCACAAGCCCCCGCAGCCGGCAAAGAGTTCAATGTGGTTCATCAAAAGCTCGCACAAAATCCGTAGTAGGAGGAGTTTACCCTACGTGCACAAAAAAGTCCAGGCTGCACGGTCGGGCTCCACATTGAGCCTGTTTCTCGACGCCGAGCCTCTCCGGACCTCTCCCTTAACTCGTAACTGACGGAGACCCAGCCATGCTTTTCGCACCGCGCGTCTTGCGCTCTCGGATAAAGACATTTCCCATGTGGTACTTCAAATAGGCGGCCAGCTGGGGTGTCATGAACCGAACATGCAGATCGTCGGAAATCCCGAGGTCCGCAGGGCCGACAAAGGCGGGGGAGAATACGATCTTGCCCTGATCTCTCGGATTGAACGATATGAACCCTCCGTCAAACGCCTTGTCCAAATTGGGCGTCAACAGCAGTCCGTTGTACGGGTCGAGTCTCTCGACGTTGTCCGCCACATACCAGGGTTTGATGTGTGAGGCGATCAAGAATTCCGGTTGTTTATAGCCAGTGACCGAGCACTTGCCGTCCCAAAGCTTCATGAGGTCATTTCGATACTTGCCCTGACCAACACGAGCCATCACCAGCGTCTCTTTTACTGTAGCCGAAATGGTGGAATCATCACGGATGAGCTTGACATCCTTTTCCTCAACCCAAAACCCTTTTTGTCTCTCTTGCAGATAGGCTTTGTAGTGATTCAGGCCGCATTTATACATGCCCTTTCCACTCCTGTCTGCCTCAACAACCTCAGGGTTTTCAAAGAGGCGCTTTCCTAGCTCATCCAAAAGCGACGAATCATCAACCGTCGCCAGGTTAACTCCGATCTTTTTCGACAGATAACAAAAAACGGCCCAGCTGTAGTTTTTCGCACTTTTCTGGGTAAGTTTTCGTTCTCTGACCAACCACTCGTGGAAATACATTGACGTCCCCTTTCTGGCTTGGCATATTCATCGCCAAGAACTCAAACGATAGCAATTCCCGCGCCTCGAGGTATAGGTCATCTTAGAACCCGGAAGCGACTTTACTTGTCCGCCGCGACCCAAATTGGACTCAGAGGGCTGGGCTCCGCGACCAAGCCCTCGCCCTCTCTTTGGTCCGTGCCCGGCGAGACCTTGCCCTCAAGGCCCCGCCTGGCGGTCAATCACTTGAGTTCTTCGATGTCGCGCGGGAACAAGACGCCCCAAACCCCGCATTTCTCCCAGTTCTTCTGGTACTTCTCGGACACTGTGTCCACAACGCGCTCGCCGACGCTCTTCTTCATGTACTCGCGATGGCGCGCGAGCTTTTCGGGGACGAGGTGGCAATACTCCACCTTACCGTCCTCGCCGACAAAACCCGCGTGACTGGAGTCGTAAGCGCCGTAGAAATAGCAGCCATCGCCGGCCTCCCGCCCGATGGCCTCGCGGTCTTCTCGGGAGAGTGCGAAGGCGCTGCCGTCGGCGGTTTCACCGGCAGGCATCATGACCATGCCTCGGATGATGAAGGCCTCCTTCAGGTCGGAGAGCCAGGCAGGCGGCGCTTCACGCGAGGAATGCGTGAACGCGGGCGTGCTCAGCTTCAGACGGCATCCCTCATCGTCGGACGCAGGCTTGGGGCACCCCCTTGCCTCGTTGATCAGAGTCAGGCTGCTTTCGACGAAGACCGGCTTTCCGTTGCCGCCTTCGGTCTCACTGCCCATGGAAAGCACTTTGTAGCCCTGTTTCCGGAGACCCTTGGTGGTCCGTTCCGTGACATTCTTCAGCACTTCGGACTCAGCCTCGTAGATCGTGGCGTACCCGCTCGGATCGACGATCGCATTCCATTCATCGACCTCCGTGCGAAAGATCTTTGCGCTCGAGTCAAGAGAGGAAATCGCAACCGCAACAAGGCCACCGGCGAGCCCGTTATCGACGGCGCCGCTGATGAAGCTGTTGAGACCTCGTCTTTCTGCAATGGTAGCGATGTTCTTGGTCTCGGGATCGAGGTCTTTGACGGGAATGCCGAAAACATGTGCAACCTGATGAGGACGAGAGAAGCCCGGATCAAGCGGAATGTCGGCCTGAAGGCCTTCGAACTTGACGCCATGAGCCAGTTGCTCAGGCGTGTGAGTCGGCTTGGAGGCGCAGCCTGCCAGAAGAAGAGAAATCGATACGGCGATCGGAAGGACAAGAGTTTTTGCGGTCATTTTGTTATTTCGGTTGGATGTGGTGGCCCTGCTGAGTCATGACATCAATTCTTGCAGGCTTTCGCCTGAAAAACCCGTTTTGCGCAGACAATATTTTATGCGGCCTGAACTCTGACTCCGCTTGCCCCTCACTGAGAGCGGGCGAGCCAGTCCATCCATCGGTCGATCAGGGCCTGATTGACTCGCTCGCCCCTGTACTCCAGCCAGCGGCATTCGAAGTACTCCGCAATGCGGGCCTTCCACTCTTCGTCGTAGGAACGCTCATTGAGCAGGAGCGCCCCCTCCAGATACATGACGCGGGAAACGAACGTCGGATCAGGGGTATGCGCCTCATCCCCGCAACGGATCTTCGTCAGGAGAAGCTCGGGAGACTTGAACCAGAGTCCCATGTCGTCCGTGTGAAGGATGTGCAGGAAGGCCGCGAACTGTGCACGACGAAACGCCTCGCGCTCCTCAAGGAAGTCGAGTTCGCCCGGCGCCGGCACTG
>ERZ831601.793-NODE-793-length-29309-cov-3.106652_pt1 | contig 29309 bp, 20 predicted proteins | sample MGYA00519578_ERZ831601 | MGnify/ENA primary metagenome ERZ831601 (study PRJEB31850, sample SAMEA3708717) | human gut metagenome | biome: human gut; feature: human-associated habitat; material: faeces | place: China | collected 2014 ... | reverse complement strand
ACTGTAAATCTGCCGTCATCGACTTCGAAGGTTCGAATCCTTCCCCCACCACCATCTTCTTAAAAAACACCTCAATCCAATTACTCTACGATATTCTATATTCTGCCCCATGGGGAAGGATGAGAAGCTTCGACTAAGGTTCGACTCGAGCGAAGCGAGAGAACGTTGCCGCAGGCAACGGCCCGAAGGGCGAGGAGCGATAGCGACGAGTTATCCTTCCCCCACCACCATCTTCTTAAAAAACACCTCAATCCAATTACTCTACGATATTCTATATTCTGCCCCATGGGGAAGGATGAGAAGCTTCGACTAAGGTTCGACTCGAGCGAAGCGAGAGAACGTTGCCGCAGGCAACGGCCCGAAGGGCGAAGCGCTTTAGCGCCGAGTAATCCTTCCCCCACCACTGTTGCACTCTCAGCCACCTGTTCTGCTGTCTCATCGCTCGCGCTTCGCTTAGCGAGGCGACAGGTGGTGCCGTCTGGTAGCCCGAACAGGTGCGCAGCACCGCCTCCGGAAAAACTCACAGCGGTGGCAACCGCCTTTGTACCGGCGAGCTTTTCACCACCGAGGTGTTACACTGCGCATACTCCGCCAGACCGTCCAGCAGGGTATCCAGCTGGGCAATATCGCGCACCACGAGACGCATCACAAAACAATCTTCCCCGGTCACCTTGTCACTTTCAATACATTCCGGCATCGCCTGGATATATTTATCCACCTTCTGCAGCAGCCCAGGCAGCGGACGGACCCGCACCAGCGCCTGCAGGCTATAGCCCAGCGCGGCGAGATTTACCCGCGCCCCATAGCCCTGAATGACACCCCGCTCCTCCAGGCGCTTCACCCGCTCGGCGGTGCTCGGCGAGGTCAGCCCCACTCGCGCGCTCAGGACCTTGAGCGAAACTCTGGCATCCTGAGTCAGACAGGTGAGGATCGCCCGGTCAATTTCATCAAGTACGTCATTCATATATTTCACCTAATTATAAAAGGCATTTCCCCCCTTCTACCTTAATTCAGCCATATCACCCTGTCAGGGTTTTTCGCACAATAACTAAAAAATGGTGGAGGTGAAAAATGCAACTTACCCGCGGCGTCTGGCAGATGAGCCTGGCAATGATAATCTCCGGCTCGATCGGCGCGTTCGTGCTGCTCTCTGGTTTGCCGTTGACTGATGTGGTGTTCTGGCGCTGCCTGATTGGCGCGCTAACCCTGCTGGTGTTTATCGTGTTAAGCCGCCAGCCCTTCAGCCGGCTAACGCGTTTCACTCTCGCTCTGGCGGTGATTGGCGGCGCGGCGCTGGTCGTCAACTGGCTGCTGCTGTTTGCCGCCTATTCGCGGATCTCAATCGGTATGGCCACCGTGGTCTATAACACCCAGCCGTTTATGCTGGTACTGATGGGGATGGTGCTGGGGGAGCGGGTCAGCGCCGTGAAATGGGGATGGTTACTGCTGGCCTTTGGCGGCGTAGTGATCCTGCTGTCGAGCGAGCTGACGCCTGCACACGAAGAGGGGCTTACCACCGGCGTGTTGCTGGCGCTGGGCGCGGCATTCTTCTATGCCCTGACCGCCATCATCGCGCGCAAACTGCATCCGCTCCCCGGGCAGCATATCGCCTTCATTCAGGTTCTCGTCGGCGTCGTGATGCTGCTGCCGCTGGTGCATGCCCCAGAATTGACGGCCAGCTTCCCCTGGCGCTATCTGCTGATCCTCGGCATCGTCCATACCGGGATCATGTATCAGCTTTTATATAGCGCGATACAGAAACTGCCGACGCCCGTTACCGGTTCGCTCTCCTTTATTTATCCGCTGGTGGCGATGGTGGTCGACTATCTGGTCTTCCACCATGCGTTATCCGCGGTGCAATTGCTAGGTGGGATGCTTATTCTGTTTGCCGCCGCAGGGAATAATCTCGGCTGGGGCGAAAAAAAACCCCGCCGCGGCGGGGTCAGTGAGCAGTCGCGGGCCAGTTAGCGACGGGCGCGGACAATCTGGTATTTGCGCGTCAGGTATTCGACCGGTGCGCTCCAGATATGAACCAGACGGGAGAACGGGAACAGCAGGAACAGGGTCATGCCCAGCACCAGGTGAACGCGGAAAATAAACGCCACGCCATCCAGATGCTGTGACGCGCCGCCGTGGAACGTCACCACCGACTGCGCCCAGCCGACCAGTTTCATCATTTCACTGCCGTCCATATGCTGAGCGGAGAACGGGATCGTCAGCAGGCCGAGCGCACACTGCACCATCAGCAACGAGAGGATTAGAATATCCGCTCCGGTGGTGGTGGCGCGAACGCGCGGGCTGAGCAGACGACGCTTGAGCAGCAGTAACCCGCCCACCAGGGTCATCACGCCGCAGGCGCCGCCGGCGATCATCGCCATCTTCTGCTTGACGTCGATCGGCAGGAAGGACTCATACATCCAGTGCGGGGTCAGCATGCCGAGGAAGTGGCCGGCGAAAATACCCAGGATGCCGATATGGAACAGGTTCGACGCCAGGTTCATCCCCTTACGGTCCAGCATCTGGCTGGAGGCGGCGCGCCAGGTGTACTGGCCATAGTCATAGCGCAACCAGCTGCCAATCAGGAACACCGAACCCGCAATGTACGGATAAATGTCAAAGAAGAACATATTCAGGAAGTGCATTATTGCTGTCCTCCGTTAGAGATATTCAGATATTGCGGGGCCACGGCTCCGGCAAAACGACGCTGGTGAGCGGAAATTTCCGACTCGCCGCAGCCCTGGTCGGCAAAGAATTTGACCTGTTCTTCTTCCCAGACGGCGTCCAGCGCCTGCGGCGTATCGTCGCGCGCTTCGTCGGCAATCTTCTCCGCCACCTTCTGGCTGTCGACCTGAGTATTGGCCAGCTTCAGCAACAGCTCGAACAGCACCGCATAGCGACTTTCGCGCTGCTGCAGGCGCGCGCTGAGCAGACCGAGGATCGGCGCGACGTCCCGCAGGCCGCCAAGCGCTTCCTCTTCCGGCAGCTGCGCCAGATACTCCAGATATAGCGGCAGATGATCCGGCAGCTCATGGCTATCCAGCAGCAGGCCGTGGCGCTCGTACTGCGCCATGAGATCCACCATCGCCTGCCCGCGATCGCGGGATTCGCCGTGGACATGTTCAAACAGCAGCAGCGAGGTGGCCCGGCCGCGGTCAAACAGTTCGCTATAGGCCGCCTGGGCGTCCAGCGGATCCTGAGCCACTAAATCGCGCAGGAAAACGCCCAGCGCGTGGGCATCCTCTTTGCTGAGTTTCTCTGATGACGCGAGCGCCTCGAACATCTCCTGCTGATGCTGCCATAAGGCAGCGTCAGGATATTCGAGCAGACGCGATACAATCACGAGTTCAATCATGCGTGCGGCTCCGTTTTGCTGGTCACGTCGATGGCGTCGATGCGACGGCTGTTGAACAGGTTGAACTGACTGTCAGAGCCGTGGCAGCCATCGCCAAAGCTAAAGCCGCAGCCGTTTTTCTCCGGAAACGCTTCTCGCGCCTGTTCACGATGGCTGCTCGGCACCACGAAACGATCTTCGTAGTTGGCGATCGCCAGATAGCGATACATTTCCTGGGCCTGCGCTTCGCTCAGCCCCACCTCTTCCAGCGCGCGGGTATCGACGACGCCGTCAACGGTTTCCGCACGCTTATAGTGGCGCATCGCCAGCATACGTTTCAGCGCCAGCAGTACCGGCTGGGTATCGCCCGCGGTCAGCAGGTTCGCCAGATATTGCACCGGAATACGCAGGCTTTCCACGTCCGGCAGGATCCCGTTGCTCCCCAGTTCACCCGCATCGGCGGCGGACTGAATCGGCGACAGCGGCGGCACGTACCAGACCATTGGCAAGGTGCGATATTCCGGGTGCAGCGGCAGGGCCAGCTTCCAGTCCATCGCCATTTTGTAAACCGGCGACTGCTGCGCAGCTTCAATGACCCCCTGCGGTACGCCATCTTTCAGCGCCTGCTCGATCACTTTCGGATCGTTGGGATCGAGGAACACGTCCAGCTGACGCTGATACAGATCTTTCTCGTTCTCGGTGCTGGCGGCGTTTTCAATCGCGTCCGCGTCGTATAGCAGGACGCCGAGATAGCGGATACGGCCCACGCAGGTTTCGGAGCACACCGTCGGCATCCCGGATTCAATACGCGGGTAGCAGAAGATGCATTTCTCGGATTTCCCGCTCTTCCAGTTGAAATAGATCTTCTTGTACGGACAGCCGGTGATACACATCCGCCAGCCGCGGCACTTGTCCTGGTCGATCAGTACAATGCCGTCTTCTTCACGCTTATAGATGGCGCCGCTCGGGCAGGTCGCGACGCAGGCCGGGTTCAGGCAGTGCTCGCACAGGCGCGGCAGATACATCATGAAGGTGTTTTCGAACTGGCCGTACATCGCCTTCTGCATGTTGTCGAAGTTCTGATCTTTGGCGCGTTTTTCAAACTCGCCGCCGAGGATCTCTTCCCAGTTCGGACCGCTGGTGATCTTGTCCATCCGCTGACCGGTGATCAGCGAGCGCGGACGGGCGATCGGCTGATGTTTGCTCTCCGGCGCGTTATGCAGATTCTGGTAGTCATAATCAAACGGCTCGTAGTAATCATCGATGCCCGGCAGATGCGGGTTGGCGAAGATTTTTCCCAACAGCATCGCGCGATTGCCCATGCGCGGCTGCAGTTTACCGTTGATTTTGCGGATCCAGCCGCCCTTCCATTTTTCCTGGTTTTCCCAGTCGTTCGGGAAACCGACGCCCGGCTTACTTTCCACGTTGTTGAACCAGGCGTATTCCATCCCTTCCCGGCTGGTCCAGACGTTTTTACAGGTCACCGAGCAGGTGTGGCAGCCGATGCACTTATCGAGATTCAGCACCATGCCGACTTGTGAACGAATTTTCATTTTACGCTCTCCTGTACCTGGTCGTTGCCTTCGCCATCTAACCAGTTAATGTTCTTCATCTTACGTACCACCACAAACTCATCGCGGTTGGAACCGACGGTGCCGTAGTAGTTAAAGCCATAGGCCAGGTGGCCGTAGCCGCCGATCATGTGGGTCGGTTTCGGCGTAATACGGGTGACGGAGTTATGGATCCCCCCGCGCTGACCGGTGATTTCAGAGCCCGGCAGGTTCACGATACGTTCCTGCGCGTGATACATCATGGTCATCCCGGCTGGAACGCGCTGACTCACCACCGCACGCGCCGTCAGGGCGCCGTTGGCGTTGAACACTTCGATCCAGTCGTTATCTTCGATACCCAGATCTTTCGCATCCGCTTCGCTCATCCAGACAATCGGCCCACCGCGCGACAGGGTCAGCATCAGCAGGTTATCGCTGTAGGTCGAGTGGATACCCCATTTCTGGTGCGGGGTCAGGAAGTTCAGCGCCTTCTCCGGGTTGCCGTTGGACTTCTCGCCCATCACCGCTTTCACCGAACGGGTGTCAATCGGCGGCCGATAGACCAGCAGGCTTTCGCCGAAGTCGCGCATCCACTGGTGATCCTGATACAGCGACTGACGCCCGGACAGCGTGCGCCACGGGATCAGCTCGTGAACGTTGGTGTAACCGGCGTTGTAAGAAACGTGTTCATCTTCCAGACCAGACCAGGTCGGGCTGGAGATGATTTTGCGCGGCTGCGCCTGAATGTCGCGGAAGCGGATCTTCTCGTCTTCTTTGTTCAGCGCGAGGTGTGTATGCTCGCGACCGGTGATCTCGCTCAGCGCTTGCCACGCTTTCACCGCCACCTGCCCGTTGGTTTCCGGGGCCAGGGTGAGGATCATTTCCGCGGCGTCGATGGCCGTTTCCAGCTTCGGCTGGCCTTTCGCCGGGCCTTCCGCCTTGGTGTAGTTGAGCTTACGCAGCAGATCCATCTCGCTCTGGGTGTTCCAGGCGATGCCTTTCCCGCCGTTGCCGATGGTTTCCAGCAGCGGGCCGATCGAGGTGAAACGCTCGTAGGTCGCCGGGTAATCACGCTCAACCGGAATAATATGCGGCGCGGTTTTCCCGGGGATGAGATCGCATTCGCCTTTTTTCCAGTCTTTGACATCCAGCGGCTGCGCCATTTCCGCGGCGGAGTCGTGCTGGATCGGCAGGGTCACCACGTCGGTTTCTTTACCGAGGTGGCCCACGCACACTTCAGAGAATTTCTTCGCGATACCTTTATAGATCTCCCAGTCGCTCTTCGATTCCCAGGCTGGATCAACGGCGGCCGACAGCGGGTGAATAAACGGATGCATATCCGAGGTATTCATGTCGTCTTTTTCGTACCAGGTGGCGGTCGGCAGCACGATGTCGGAGTAGAGACAGGTGCTCGACAGACGGAAATCGAGGGTCACCACCAGATCCAGTTTGCCGTCGAGGCCGTTATCCCGCCATTCGACTTCTTCCGGCTTCACGCCGCCCTGCTTGCCCAGGTCTTTGCCCTGAATGCCGTTCTCGGTACCCAGCAGGTACTTGAGCATGTATTCATGGCCTTTACCGGAGGAGCCCAGCAGGTTGGAACGCCAGATAAACAGGTTACGCGGGTGGTTTTTGCCATTTTCCGGCTGCTCGGCCGCAAAGCGAATCGAGCCCTCTTTCAGCGACTTCACGGTGTAATCCACCGGGGTCATGCCGGCTTTTTTCGCTTCGTCAGCGATACGCAGCGGGTTGACGCCAAGCTGCGGCGCCGACGGCAGCCAGCCCATCCGCTCTGCGCGCACGTTAAAGTCGATCAGGTGGCCGCTGTAACGGGATTTATCCGCCATCGGCGACAGCAGTTCCTGCGCGGTCACCGTTTCATAGCGCCACTGGCTGGAGTGGTTATAGAAGTACGAGGTACTATTCATGTGACGTGCCGGACGCTGCCAGTCAAGGGCGAACGCCAGCGGCTGCCAGCCGGTCTGCGGACGCAGTTTTTCCTGGCCCACATAGTGCGCCCAACCGCCGCCGCTCTGACCGACGCAGCCGCAGAAGATCAGCATATTGATCAGGCCGCGGTAGTTCATGTCGAGGTGGAACCAGTGGTTGAGGCCCGCCCCGACGATAATCATCGAACGACCGTGAGTTTTATCGGCGTTATCGGCAAATTCACGGGCGGTACGGATGATATGCGCGCGGGAGACGCCGGTGATCTTCTCCGCCCACGCCGGGGTGTAGGCTTTCACTTCATCGTAGCCGGCGGCGCAGTTGTCATCGTTCAGACCGCGCTCCAGGCCGTAGTTAGCCATGGTCAGGTCATACACGGTGGTGACCAGGGCGGTAGAGCCGTCGGCCAGCTGCAGGCGTTTGGCCGGCAGTTTGTGCAGCAGAATGTTTTGCAGATCGACTTTGTTGAAGTGCTCAGAACCTTCGCCGCCGAAGTACGGGAAGCCGACGTTCGCGACTTCATCATGGCTGCCCAGCAGGCTCAGACGTAGCTCAATCTCTTCGCCAGTTTTACCGTCGCGCTGTTCGAGGTTCCATTTGCCTTTGTCGCCCCAGCGGAATCCGAGGGAACCGTTCGGTACGGTCATGTCGCCCTTCTCGTCAAAGGCGACGGTTTTCCATTCCGGATTGTTCTCCTGACCAAGGGAATCCACGAGGTCGGATGCGCGCAGCGTACGGCCGGCGGCATAATAACCGTCGCGCTCCTCGAGCATCACCAGCATCGGCATGTCGGTATAGCGGCGCACATAGTCGGTGAAATACTGGCTCGGCTTATCGAGGTGGAATTCACGCAGCATCACATGGCCCATCGCCAGCGCCATCGCGGCATCGGTACCCTGCTTCGGCGCCAGCCACAGATCGCAGAGTTTGGCGATTTCGGCGTAGTCCGGAGTGATGGCTACGGTTTTGGTCCCTTTATAGCGGACTTCGGTAAAGAAGTGCGCATCCGGGGTGCGGGTCTGCGGCACGTTGGAGCCCCAGGCGATGATATAGCTGGAGTTATACCAGTCGGCGGATTCCGGCACATCGGTCTGCTCGCCCCAGGTCATTGGCGAAGCCGGCGGCAGGTCGCAGTACCAGTCGTAGAAGCTCAGGCAGGTGCCGCCGATCAGCGACAGATAACGGGCGCCGGACGCGTAGGAGACCATCGACATCGCCGGGATCGGCGAGAAGCCAGCCACGCGGTCCGGACCGTAGGTTTTGACGGTATAGACGTTGGAGGCGGCAATCAGCTCATTCACTTCCTGCCAGGAGGAACGTACAAAACCGCCGCGACCGCGGGCCTGTTTGAAGCTTTTGGCTTTGTCGGCGTCTTCGATAATCGACGCCCATGCCTCAACCGGATCGCTATGCTGAACTTTCGCTTCCCGCCACATCTTCATCAGGCGTTTACGCATCAGCGGGTATTTCAGGCGGTTAGCGCTGTACAGGTACCAGGAGTAGCTGGCGCCGCGCGGGCAACCGCGTGGTTCGTGGTTCGGCAGGTCCGGGCGGGTGCGCGGGTAGTCAGTCTGCTGCGTTTCCCAGGTCACCAGACCGTTTTTGACATAAATCTTCCAGCTGCATGAGCCGGTGCAGTTGACACCGTGAGTGGAACGCACAATTTTGTCATGCTGCCAACGTTGACGGTATCCATCCTCCCAGTCCCGGTTGGTGTTTAGAAGCTGGCCGTGCCCATCGGCAAAGGTTTCACCCTTCTGTTTGAAGTAGCGAAACCGGTCCAGGAATTTACTCATCGGGTTTCTCCTGATATGGAGCCTGACGGCTCTCTGATAAATCGACATTGCTGGATTTGCAGCGAAGGTAACGCTATGAAAGAGGGCGAGAATTGATAGCGATCAATCCGAACTGGCTTGTTACTGCGCAGCAAAACCTCGATTACCACCAAGGTGGTATAAGATGTTATTTTTTAACTTGTTGTTTTTTAATGATTTTCACCTCAAAAAGCGGCGCCTCACCGGGATTTGTTAACAACGGAGGTATTAAGGGGTAGAGCCATTTCACTGGCAAGCCCACCTGCTCTGGCTCAGCGGTCGATGCGGACAATATTCTCCCATAGTATGTTGTAACTAATTGAGCGGTTAAAAAAGGCGCCTCCGTGGGGAGCGCGCCTTTTTATACGCCAACGTTACCGCGGCCGATTACTGACGCTTACGACCGTATACCGCCCAGGTGATCACCACGCAGGCAATATAGAACACGAGGAACACTTTCATCGCCCCGGCCGGCGAGCCGGTCAGATCCAGCGAGATACCGAACGCTTTCGGAATAAAGAAGCCGCCGATAGCGCCAATGGCGGAGATAAAGCCCAGCGCCGCCGCGGTATCGGTCGCCGCCTCGCGCATCGCCTGCGCTTCGCTGCCGCCCTGGGCCTTCACGCGGTCCATAGTCAGCTTACGGAAGATCACGGAGATCATCTGGAAGGTGGAGGCGCTCCCCAGCCCGGCGGTCAGGAACAGCACCATAAACACCGCGAAGAAGGCGATAAAGTTACCGCCCTGGCCGTTGGTCGGCAGGGTCAGGAACAGCAGCGCGCAGAAGACAGCCATCACCACAAAGTTGACCAGCGTTACGCGGGTCCCACCGAGGCGGTCGGAGATCGCCCCGCCCATCGAACGCGCCAGCGCGCCAATGAACGGGCCGAAGAAGGCGTAATGCAGGATCTGCACATCCGGGAACTGAGTTTTTGACAGCATCGCGAACCCGGCGGAAAAGCCGATAAAGGAGCCGAAGGTCGCGAGATAGAGCAGCGCCATAATCCACAGATGCAGGCGCTTAAGTACCGGCAACTGCTCGCTCAGCGACGCTTTCGAAGCCGACAGGTCGTTCATAAAGAACCACGCCGCCAGAGTGAAAATAATCAGGAAAGGCACCCAGATCCACGCGGCGTTTTCCAGATACAGCATCGAGCCGTCCGGTTGCTCGCTACCGTTACCGCCAAAAACGGCAAAGATAGAGATCGAGACCACCAGCGGCGCGACCAGCTGCATCACGCTGACGCCCATATTGCCGAGGCCGCCGTTAACGCCGAGCGCCCCGCCCTGCTTCGCTTTCGGGAAGAAGAAGCTGATGTTGGCCATACTGGAGGCAAAGTTGGCTCCGGCGAAGCCGCACAGCAGAGAGATAATCACGAAGATGCTAAACGGCGTAGAGGTATCCTGGACCGCGAAGCCCAGCCAGACGCACGGCACAATCATGATCCCGGTGCTGAACGCCGTCCAGCGACGGCCGCCGAACAGCGGCACCATAAAGGCGTAAGGCACGCGTAATAAGGCGCCTGACAGCGCCGGCAGCGCGGTCAGCATAAACAGCTGATCGGTTGTAAACTGAAAGCCTACTTTGTTGAGGTTAACGGCAACCGCGCTGAACAACATCCAAACGCAGAACGCCAGTAACAGACAGGGAACGGAGATCCATAAATTGCGGCTTGCCACACGATGGCCGCGCTGTTGCCAGAATTCAGGATCTTCAGGCCGCCAGTCGGTTATGACCGAGCGGTTAGCCTTCTCCGGGAGGGAAGATTGACTCATAGATACCTCTGATTATTCATATTTCCTGCCGCTACCTTAGGGGTTACCCGGGGCGGTAAGTTGATATAAATCAAAGGAAAAGCGCGAGCTAATTTGTGCAAAAATAAACCATGCCTCCAAGTGAGTAGAGAATGGCGGGGAAAAAAGTGTGGTTTTTCACGCTGCTGCCGGGTTGCGTATAATCCCCCCCCTAACATGGCCTACCACCGACAATTAAGGAGTAACTCTTTAGGGGTATGGGTATACTCCAGGGGATAGTCGAGAATAAGCGCCACTCCCGGAGACATGACCGGTCAGGAGCCACGCATTCCATGTTAAAACGTCTTTTTACCCCGCTGACGCTGGTCAATCAACTGGCGTTAATCGTGCTGCTCGCCACGATTATTGGCGTCGCCGGCATGGCGATCTCCGCGCGCCTGGTGAACGGCGTGCAGGGCAGCGCGCACGCCATTAACAAGGCCGGTTCATTGCGTATGCAAAGCTACCGGCTGCTGGCGGCGATCCCGCTGAATGAAAACGATCAAAAACTGGTGGCGGACATGACCGCCACCGTCTTCAGCCCGGAGCTGCAAAATTCCGCCCGCCGCGACGGCCAGGAAATCCAGCTTAAAGCCCTGCAGCAGTACTGGCAGCTGGCGCTGGCCCCCGGGATGCAGCGCGCAGTCAATCAGGCGGAAGTGGCCCAGGATGTCGCCGACTTTGTCGATCGTATCGACCAGTTGGTCACCGCATTCGACCACACCACCGAGCAGCGTATCGAACGGGTGGTCTGGATCCATCGCATCCTCGCCATTGGTATGGCGCTGCTGCTGATCTTCACTATCATCTGGCTACGCGCCCGCCTGCTGCGGCCGTGGAAACAGCTGCTGAGCATGGCGCGCGCGGTGAGCCAGCGTGATTTCACCCAGCGGGCGCACATCAGCGGCCGCAACGAAATGGCGACCCTGGGCATGGCGCTGAATAACATGTAGGAAGAGCTGGCGGAAAGCTACGCCGTGCTCGAGCGGCGGGTGCAGGAGAAGACTGCCGGACTGGAGCAGAAGAACGAGATCCTCGCTTTCTTATGGCAGGCCAACCGCCGGCTGCACTCCAGCGCCCCGCTCTGCGAACGTATTTCGCCGGTACTGAATGGCCTGCAGGGGCTGACGCTGCTGCGCGATATCGAGGTACGGGTTTACGACCTGGAAGACGAAGATAATCACCAGGAGTTTACCTGCCACTCGGATGATGACTGTGATGATAAAGGCTGCTACCTCTGTCCACGCAATCTGCCGCCGCTGCCGGATGGCGGAACAACGCTGAAGTGGCGGCTGTCGGATGCGCATAGTCAGTACGGCATCCTGCTGGCGACGCTGCCGGTTGGCCGCCATCTCAGCCACGATCAGCAGCAGCTGGTGGATACCCTGGTGGAACAGCTGACCAGCACCCTGGCGCTGGACCGCCATCAGGAGAAGCAGCAGCAGCTGATCGTCATGGAAGAACGGGCCACTATCGCCCGCGAACTGCACGACTCCATCGCCCAGTCGCTATCCTGTATGAAGATGCAGGTTAGCTGTCTGCAGATGCAAGGCGACGCCTTGCCGACGGAGAGCCGCCAGCTGCTGGGGCAGATCCGTAACGAACTGAATACCTCGTGGGCCCAGCTGCGGGAGCTGTTAACCACCTTCCGCCTGCAGTTGACCGAGCCGGGGCTGCGCCCGGCGCTGGAGGCCAGCTGTCAGGAGTACAGCGCCCACTTCGGCTTTACGGTGCAGCTTGATTACCAGCTCCCGCCGCGCTTTGTGCCCTCGCATCAGGCGATCCACCTGCTGCAGATCGCTCGCGAAGCGTTGAGCAACGCTCTGAAGCATGCCAGCGCGACCGAAGTGACCGTGACGGTGTCACAACGCGATAATCAGGTTCGTCTGGTGGTAGCGGATAACGGCCGCGGCGTACCGGACCACGCCGAACGGAGTAACCATTACGGTTTAATTATTATGCGGGATCGCGCCCAGAGCTTGCGCGGTGACTGTCAGGTACGACGCCGGGAAACCGGTGGAACCGAAGTGATCGTCACGTTTATCCCGGAAAAAACGTTTTCCATCCAATAAGGAGACCCTCATGAGTCAACAGGAACGGGCAACTATCCTTCTCATTGACGACCATCCGATGCTGCGCACCGGCGTGAAACAGTTGATCAGCATGGCGCCGGACATCCAGGTGATTGGCGAGGCCAGCAATGGCGCGCAAGGTATTGAGCTGGCCGAGTCACTGGATCCTGACCTGATCCTGCTGGACCTTAATATGCCGGGCATGAACGGTCTGGAGACGCTGGATAAGCTGCGTGAGAAATCCCTTTCTGGCCGGGTAGTGGTCTTCAGCGTCTCCAACCATGAAGAGGACGTTGTCACCGCCCTGAAGCGCGGCGCCGATGGCTATTTGCTGAAGGACATGGAACCGGAAGATCTGCTGAAAGCGCTGCAGCAGGCGGCCGCCGGAGAGATGGTATTAAGCGAAGCGTTAACGCCGGTGCTGGCCGCCAGCCTGCGCGCCAACCGCGCCACCTCCGATCGCGACATCAGCCAGCTGACCCCGCGCGAGCGCGACATTCTCAAGCTGATAGCCCAGGGACTGCCGAACAAAATGATCGCCCGTCGCCTGGATATCACCGAAAGCACCGTCAAAGTACACGTGAAGCACATGCTGAAGAAAATGAAGCTCAAATCCCGCGTGGAAGCGGCGGTATGGGTCCACCAGGAGCGAATCTTCTAAGGCGAGTCCGTCCAGGAGACGCCTGGCGTGGTAAACTTGACCAGCGGCTCGGTCAACGCCAGGGCGATCTCATTGGAGGAGACGCGCTGCCCCTGTTTATCCTCCACCACCACCGACAGGCGCCAGCGGTTCGCGGCGCCCGGTTCACTGTTCCACACCGGCATAATGATGCTCCAGCCATCGGGGCTGCTGGCATCTACCGGCGGCGTCAGGCTGAGGGCCTGGGTGTCTCCCTGCCAGTGCAGCGCCTTGATGCCATGCAGACTATGGATCTGCAGCTTCAACTGCACCGTCTCCCCGGACTGCAGATCCCAGGGCGGCGTGGCCAGATAGACCGTCAGATTTTTGCGCTGACGATACTCCACCACCGGCAGATTATCCCGCTCCGGACTATCGAAGCGGCTCCCGCGCAGCGAGTTGCTGATCGCCACCTCGTCTGCCGCAAGCTGCTGCTTAAGGGGTACGCCAAAGCGGTAGTTTAGCTTCAGGCCCACATTGTTCTGGCTGACGCCATTTTCCCCCTGCTTATGCTTAGCGGTCACCGTGACCAGCGGGACCGGGGTGTAATTGAGCCCAACGGAGACGGCCACCGGATTATGGTAGCCGGTGCCGGAGTGAAACAGATCGACGCTATCGCCGAAATACTGTTCGACGCTGACGCTGGTGTTGATGTGCTGGTAGAACGGCAGCCGCGCCTGGGCGGTGACGTCATACCCTGCGGCCATCCGTTGCTCCTGAGTCTGATTATCGCGTAGCTGCCAGTCGCCCAGCGGATGGTAATAGTTTGCCGACAGGCGGAGATATTCTCCCCACGCTTCGGCGCCAACGCTGCCGCGCGCCAGGCTTTCGCTCAGCACTTTATCGTAAAACGAGTTATAGCCCAGCAGCCAACCGCCGACCCGCCAACGCTGGCCAAGCCCGATGTTGCCCACCAGATCGTGCTCGCGCCGGGTCACCGAGTACTGGTTCCAGGTCAGGTAACGGTCGTTATCCTGCAACGGCACGAACCAGCTCCCTTTACTGCCGGTGAATTTCCCCTCTTTATCGACCAGCAGGTCGACATTGGCGTTGCCCCACGGCGAGAGCCAACTCTCCAGCTGATGACTCACTTCATTGCCGATTTTACTGATGGCAAACAGCTGCGCCTGTTCACCCGCCGTCAGACCATTGTCGCTCATGCTGGCCTCGCCAAACTTCTTCGCCACTTCGGCAAAGTGCCGGGCGTCGTCATCAACCTGGGGAGCAATCCCCATATCGGGCAGCGGATCTTGCGCTTGCGCAGGGCGGGTGGTGTCGCTGGCGGTCAGCGCCCAGACGGGAACGCCCGGCAACAGCAGGAGAAAGGTCAACGTTGGCAACAAACGGAACGACACAGGCATTAACAGAGTTTGCGCAAGCTCAGAAAAATGGATAGAAGTGTTAGTTTATCGTTTTTTCCCTGCTCCCGCAGCCCTGTGGGCAATTCCAGGAATAAGCTGAAACCGGTTGGGTAAGGTGCCGCCCAACCGGAGGCGTCGCTGCGCGCCACCGTTACGCCCGGGTTCGTTGCGCCGCCAGCAGCGCGTTGAGCTCCGGCACGCAAGAGCCGCAGTTGGTCCCGCATTTCAGCTTCCCACCCAGCGCCCCGACGCTGGCGCAGCCGCTGGCGATGGCCTCGTTAATTGACCATTCCCCCACCCCAAAGCAGCTGCAGACGATCCGCCCCCGCGGCGCGACGGCGGCGCCCGGTCGGCCGCTAAGCAAGGCATGTCGTTGGGCAGCATCGGACGGCGGCGCGGCAAAGGCAGCGCTTATCCATGCGCAATCCACCGCCAGCTCGCGCGCATCGCTCCACCAGCCGAGCATCAGCCTTCCCTGATGCCAGGCCAGCAGGTTCCACACCGCGCCGCCGTCAGCCACCTGTAACTGCCAGCCGCGCCGGGCGCACCACGCGCTGAGCCACTGTCGGGCAGATGCCTCCCCGGCCAGCGAGTAGTGCAGCACGCCTGGCGTCGCCCGCCGCCGCCAATGCCAGGCCGCAGGAAATGGTAGCGGTTCGCGGCAAAAAAGCTCGCTGTGCCAGGCCGGTTGCCAGGCGGCGATCGCCACCGCCGCCTGTTTACTTTCCGGCTGGCCGGAATACGGGTCCGTGACGGCGGCCAGCAGGTTATTCACCCGCCCCTGACGGGCAAACTGGTTGTTCCAGTGCATCGGAACAAACAGCGAGCCGGGGCGCTGCCCTTCGCTGATCGCCACTTTCGCCACCATCACCCCATGCCGCGACCAGATCCGCGCCAGCCCGTCAGCGGGAAGCTGATAGCGAACGGCATCCTGCGGCGCCACCTCCACCATTGGCTCCGCGATATGCTGCATCAGCCGCGGCACCGCGCCGGTACGGGTCATGGTGTGCCACTGATCGCGGATCCGCCCGCTGTTGAGGATCAGCGGATAAAAGGCATCGGTTGTCGCCCGGGTCGGTTGAGGCGTCACCGGCACCATCCGCAGCCTGCCATCGCCATGCCAGCCGCGCGTGATATCCCAGGCGGCCTCGCTGCGGCTGACCGGCCAGCGCACCGGCGGCATGGCGTCCCACGCCTCACGGCTGAGATCCGCCAGCGCGCCGATATCAAACGCCCGCTGGCCGTCGTTTTCGAAACCGGACAGCGCCGCATGCTCGCGGAAGACGTCATGCGGATGCTGCCAGGCAAACGCCTCGCGATACCCCAGCGCCTGGCCCACTCTGGCGATGATCCACCAGTCCGCTTTCGCCTCCCCCGGCGGCGGCAGAAAGCTGCGCTGACGGGATATCCGCCGCTCCGAGTTGGTGACCGTACCATTCTTCTCGCCCCAGGCCAGCGCCGGAAAGCGGATGTGGGCGAAACGTCCGGTATCGGTCTGGGCGGCGACATCCGAGACGATCACCAGCGGACAGGCGGCCAGCGCCTGGCTCACCGCGTGGCTGTCAGGGAGCGACACCACCGGGTTGGTACCCATGATCCAGACCGCTTTGACCTCGCCGCGGCCAATGGCGGCAAACAGCTCCACGGCAGTCAGCCCGGGGGTCTGCGCCAGCCGTTCCGTCCCCCAGAAGCGGGCCAGCCGCTGCAGATCGTCTGGCACAAAATCCATGTGCGCCGCCAGCATCGTCGCCAGCCCGCCGACTTCGCGGCCGCCCATGGCGTTGGGTTGACCGGTCAGCGAAAAGGGGCCGCAGCCGCGGCGGCCATACTTCCCGCTGGCCAGATGGACGTTGATGATGGCGTTACATTTGTCGCTGCCGCTGGCGGATTGATTGATTCCCATGGTGTAGAGGGTGATCGCCCGCGGGGCGGCGATGAACTCGCGATAGAATCCCGCCACCTCATCGGCAGGCAGACCGCAAAAGGCCGCCACCCTCGCCACGTCCCAGCCGCGGGCGGCGGCCAGCGCCTGCGGGCCGTCGCGAAAGCCATCGACGCAGGCTCCTGCCTCAGCCAGGGCGTTAAGCAGCCCCGCAAACAACCCGCCGTCGCTTCCCGGGGCCAGCGCCAGATGGCGGTCGGCGATCTCGCAGGTAGCGGTGCGTCGGGGGTCGATCGCCACGATCCGCAATCGGGGATTATCCCGCTTCGCCTGCGCCAGCCGCTGGAACAGCACCGGATGCGCCCAGGCGGCGTTCGAGCCGACCAGCACCACCAGATCGCTGTTTTCCACATCATCGTAGCTGCAGGGCACCACGTCGGCGCCAAAGGCCCGCTTGTAGCCAGTGACCGCTGACGACATGCACAGCCGTGAATTGGTATCGATGTTCGCCGCGCCGATAAACCCTTTCATCAGCTTATTGGCGGCATAGTAATCCTCGGTTAACAGCTGGCCGGAGGCGTAAAAGGCCACCGCTTGCGGTCCGTGCTGGTCGATGATCTGTCTCAGGCGCGCAGCGGTTTCCGCCAGCGCCTGAGGCCAGGCTACCTGCTGGCCGTCGACCTCCGGCGTCAGCAGCCGCCCCGCCAGGCCCGTGGTCTCCCCTAAGGCGGCCCCTTTGACGCACAGACGGCCGAGGTTCGCCGGGTGCTGATCGTCGCCGCGCACGCTCACCTGCCCCGCGTCGTCCACGCTCGCCAGCACCCCGCAGCCTACGCCGCAGTAGGGGCAGGTCGTTCGGATGGTCTTCATCAGGAGGCCTCCGCGCGGGCCAGCAGCTGCTGGTTGCCCACCCACACTTTGCCGTTTTCCACTTTCACCGGCCAGGCGCGTACCGCCTGTTCGTCGCCGTCGCACGGCCAGCCGTCGCGCAGGCGTATCCGCTGTTTGTACAGCGGGGAGATCACCACCGGCTCGCCGCCGACGTCCCCTAACAGCCCACGCGACAGCACGTTGGCCGTGCTGCCCGGCTCGCGGTTGTCGAGGGCGTAGACCCGCTCGCCGAAGCGGAACAGGGCAATCTGCCGCTCCCCTAAGCGGGCGCCGATCCCCGCCTGCGCCGGAATGGCGTCAAGATCGCATACCGCCTGCCACGGTCGGGATGGGAGTTCGCCTTCGGGCAACGTCTCAGTCAGCAGCGGCTGCGGCTGACCGCGCAGATCGCGGCGCTGCACAGCCTCGTCGGGCTGGTCGCTATTAACGAAGGAGCGGAACAGCGCCAGACGCTGCGGATCGTTGAGGGTGGTCTGCCACTCGCACTGGTAGCTGTCGACGATCCGGGCCATCTCCTGCTCCAGCTCCTCGCCAATGCCAAGACTATCCTCCAGCACCACCTGCCGCAGATAGGCGACGCCGCCCTCCAGGTTATCCATCCAGGTGCTGGTTCGCTGCAGGCGATCGGCGGTACGGATATAGAACATCAGCAGACGATCGATGCTGCGGATCAACGTCGCTTCGTCGAGATCGCTGGCAAACAGGTCGGCGTGACGCGGTTTCATCCCGCCGTTGCCGCAGACGTACAGATTCCAGCCTTTGTCGGTGGCAATCACCCCGATATCTTTCCCCTGGGCTTCAGCGCATTCGCGGGTGCAGCCGGAGACCGCCATCTTGATTTTGTGCGGGGCGCGTAGCCCTTTATAGCGATGCTCGAGCCGTACCGCGAGCCCGGTGGAGTCTTGCACGCCGTAGCGACACCAGGTTGAGCCGACGCAGGATTTCACCGTGCGCAGCGACTTGCCGTAGGCGTGGCCGGTTTCAAACCCGGCGTCGGCCAGCTCGCGCCAGATAGCCGGCAGCTGTTCCAGCCGCGCGCCAAACAGGTCGATGCGCTGGCCGCCGGTCACTTTGCTGTAGAGCTGGTAACGTTTGGCGATCTGCCCGATGGCGATCAGTCCGTCCGGCGTCACTTCCCCTGCCGCCATCCGCGGCACCACCGAATAGCTCCCGTCCTTCTGGATATTGGCGAAATAGCGGTCGTTGGTATCCTGCAGCGGCAGGTGCGCCGGCTTCAGCAGGTACTCGTTCCAGCAGGAGGCCAGCACCGAGGCCACCAGCGGTTTGCAGACATCGCAGCCGTGCCCCTGGCCGTAGCGGCTAATCAACTGCTCGAAGGTATGGATATGGTTAACCCGCACCAGGTGGTAGATCTCCTGGCGCGACCACGGGAAATGTTCGCAAACGTCTTTTTTCACTTCGACGCCCTGCTCCGCCAGCTGATACTCCATCACCTGTTTCACCAGCGCGCTGCAGCCGCCGCAGCCGGTAGCCGCTCTGGTGCAACTTTTTATCGCCGACATATCCCTCGCCCCATTGTTCACCGCCTGGCAGATATCGCCTTTGCTGACGTTATGGCAGGAGCAGATCGGCGCGCTGTCCGGCAGCGCCGCGACGCCGAGCGCCTTCGGCGCGGCTCCCTCCAGCGCGGGCAGGATCAGACTCTCCGGACGCGGCGGCAGCGCCATGCCGTTCAGCATCATCTGCAGCAGCGTGGCATAGTCGCTGGCATCCCCCACCAGCACGCCGCCAAGCAGGGCTTTGCCGTCCTGACTGACGACGATTTTTTTGTAAATCTGCTGCGGACCGTCGGTCCATTGATAGCTCTGACAGCCCGGCGTGCGCCCCTGCGCATCGCCAAACGAGGCCACGTCGACCCCCAGCAGCTTCAGTTTGGTGCTCATGTCGGCGCCGCTAAAGCAGGCGTCCTCTCCTGCGAGAGTGGCCGCGGCGATGCGCGCCATCTGATAGCCCGGCGCCACCAGACCGTAAATTTTATTGTCCCACAGGGCGCATTCGCCTATCGCCAGCACGTCCGGGTCAGAGGTGCGGCACTGGCCGTCGATGTGAATTCCCCCGCGTTCGCCCACCTGCAGTGCGCAGCCGCGGGCCAGCGCGTCCTGCGGGCGGATCCCCGCCGAGAAGACCACCATGTCGGTCCGCAACGCGCCGCCGTCGGCAAAGTTCAGCCGCAGGCCGTCGGCCTCGCGCACGATGGCGGTGGTCGCTTTGCTGGTATGCACCCCCACGCCGAGGGCCGCCCCGCCGTTATCCAGCTGGACGGCCATCAGGTTCGGGGCAAACTCCACCACCTGCGTCTCCAGCCCCAGCTGTTTCAGGGCGTTGGCCGCCTCCAGCCCGAGCAGCCCGCCGCCGATAACCACCCCGCTCTTCGCCGCGGCGGCATGGGCGGCGATACGGTCGAGATCGTCAAGAGTGCGGTAGACAAAGCACCCCGCGAGATCGTTACCGGGGATTGGCGGAACAAAGGGATACGAGCCGGTCGCCAGCACCAGTTTATCCCAGTGGATTTCATGCCCCTCGGCGTCCCGTACCAGCCGTGCTTCGCGGTCGATGGTCGCCACCGCCTCGCCGAGGCGGAGTTCAATACCATGTTCAATAAAGAAGTCCCCGGCCGCCAGCGACAGCGACTCGGCGCTGCGTCCGGCAAAATACTCGGAGAGATGTACCCGGTCGTAGGCGGGGTAACGCTCTTCGCCAAACACCACGATTCGATATTGCTGATGCAGATTGCGGCTCACGCATTGCTCGAGAAAATGGTGGCCGACCATGCCATGTCCCACCAGCACTAATACAGGTTTCGTCATCGTCATTATTCCTGCAGCCTGCGGCTGCGTTGAAGAGGGGTCAAAAAGCCAGTCCACGGTGGCAGGCTCATCGCTTTCCAGGCGCGCGGTGAGCGCGGCGGCGGCGGTGCAGTCGCCCATCAGCAGCACGCCGCGCAGGCGGCCATCGCGCAGCAGCAGGCGGCGATAGTGGCGGTCGATGGGGTCCCAGCTGGTATAAATGTCATCCTGTTCGCCGGCCTGCTGCTCGCCAGCGCAAAAGAGTTCAATGCCGGTGACCTTCAGGCGGGTCCCGGCGTCCTGCCAGACAAAGCCCTCGCCGGGGGCGCCGCACAGGCGATCCGCCAGCACCTCGGCCTGACGCAGGCAGGGAGCCACCAGCCCCCAGGTCTGGCCGTCAATTTCGCAACATTCGCCGATGGCGCTGATCCCCGGCAGCGAGGAGGCCATCTGACGGTCGACCACGATCCCCCGCTGGCACAGCACGCCGGACTGCGCCGCCAGACGGCTGTCGGGCTGCACGCCGGTAGCCAGCACCACTCTGGCGGCGCGGAATACGCGCCCGTCCGCCAGCCGCACGCCATCGGCGTCGATGGCGGCGATGCGGCACTCCAGCACGCAGCGAATGCCGCGCGCTTCAAGCTGCTGCCTGAGCTCATCGGCGGCAAAAGCGTCGGTCAGCGGCGCCATTAATCCGCTGCCGCGATGCAGAAGAGTGACCTCTCCGCCGTGACGACGCAGCGCCGCCGCCGCTTCCACCCCCAGCACGCCACCGCCAATCACCACCGCCGGGCCGGGTATCGCCAGAATACGTTCCACGTCCGCCAGGGTGCGGAAGGGCATAACCTGCGGACGATCAATGCCCGGCAGCGGCGGGATAAAGGGCCGCGAACCGGTGGCGAACACCAGCTCATCCCACGGCAGCCAGGTTTCCGCGATGCGCAGCCGCCGTTGCTGAATATCGACTTCATCGACCGCCTCGCCAGACCGCAGGCACACCCCGTGCCGGGTGTACCACTCCGCCGGCAGCAACGGGATCTGCGCCGCCGTTTTTTCACCTGCCAGCAGCGGCGAGAGCTGAATGCGGTTATAGGCCGGGTGCGGCTCGTCGCCGACGACGGTAATGGCAAACCGCGCGGGGTAGCGCTCAACCAGCCGCTGCACCAGCCGGGTGGCCGCCATGCCGTTACCGATCACCACCAGTCGCCGCGTCATGACCGCCTCCTTACGCCGCTTTCGGCTGTTTTTCATACAGGAAATGGAGGATCTGCTGGCGCAGATGGTGATACCGGCTGTCGTCCGCCAGCTGAACGCGGTGGCGCGGACGCGGCAGATCGACCGCGAGGATCTCGCCGACCGTCGCCGCCGGACCGTTGGTCATCATCAGTACCCGATCCGAGAGCAGCACCGCTTCATCAACGTCGTGGGTGATCATGACGATGGTGGTATTGAGCTCCTGCTGGATATGCATCACCGTGTCCTGGAGGTGGGCGCGGGTCAGCGCATCCAGGGCGCCGAAGGGCTCATCAAGCAGCAGCACTTTCGGCTTCATCGCCAGCGCCCGGGCGATACCCACCCGCTGCTTCATGCCGCCGGAGATCTCCCCGGGACGTTTGTGCAGCGCATGACCCATCTGTACGCGCGCCAGGTTGTGTTCGATCCACTCCCGGCGCTCACTCTTGCTCATGGTGCGACGGAACACCTGATCCACCGCCAGCGCCACATTGTCGAAACAGCTCAGCCACGGCAGCAGCGAGTGGTTCTGGAAAACCACCGCCCGCTCCGGCCCGGGACCGGCGATTTCCCGGTTATCACACAGTAGTCCGCCCTCGGTAGGGGTGGTGATCCCGGCGATCAGGTTCAGCAGGGTCGATTTTCCGCAACCCGAGTGGCCGATCAGGCTAATGGTCTCCCCTTCGACGATATCGAAGGAGACATTCTGCAGCGCCAGGAACTCGCCGCTGGCGGTGTTGAAGCGTTGGCTGACGGCCTGCACCTGAATTAATGGTTTCATGTTGGCTCCTTATTTTTCCTGCCAGCTAAAGCGGCGAGCGAGCAGCATCAGGCCCTGCTCCAGCAGCAGGCCGACGACGCCGATAATGACGATGGCGATGATGATGTTCTCCACATTGAGGTTGTTCCACTCGTTCCAGATCCAGAAGCCGATCCCCAGCCCGCCGGTAAGCATTTCCGCCGCCACGATCACCAGCCAGGCGATGCCGATGGAGAGGCGCACGCCGGTAAGCACCGCCGGCAGCACCGCCGGAAAGAGGATTTTGCGCATCACCGTCCACTCCGAGAGCTGGAGGACGCGGGCGACGTTGAGATAGTCCTGCGGGATCCGCCGCACACCCTCCGCGGTGTTGATCACCATCGGCCAGATGGAGCAGATAAAAATGGTCCAGCTGGAAGCCGGCTCCGCCTTCTGGAACAGCAGCAGGCCAATCGGCAGCCAGGCCAGCGGGCTGACCGGGCGCAGCAGAGCAATTAGCGGATTAAACATGCGGGCGAAGAACAGCGAACGGCCGATCAAAAACCCCAGCGGAATGCCCGCCAGCGCCGCCAGGCCGAAGCCCACCGCCACGCGCTGCAGGGAGGCCAGCACGTTCCAGCCGATGCCCATGTCATTGGGCCCGTCCTGATAGAACGGATCGGCAAACAGGGTCAGCGCCGAGTCCAGCGTGCTCAGCGGCGTGGGAAAGCCTTTGCTATGCATCGCCGCCAGCTGCCAGGCCAGCAGCAGCACACCCAGCCCCAACAGCGGGGGCAGCAGGCGCTGGGTGAGCTCACGCAGCCAGCGCGTGACGGCCGGCGTGGTGCGCCGGACCTGCACCGGCGGCAGGATAATCACTTCGCCAGGCGCGTTGTCCACGCTGACGACCGGTTGCTTACGTTGTGCCTGCTTCATCTCATGCCCCCTTACGTTGAATAGAGAAATGGCGGGCGTAGCCTTCCGGGTCGGACCCGTTCCATACCGTCCCGTCCATTAGTGTGCTGCTGCGCATCCTGGCTGCCGGCGCGCTGATCCCTCCTACCGCCTGGGCGGCAGCCTGCCAGACATCGATGCGGTTAATGCGCGACGCCACCGCGAGGTAATCCGGAGCCTGCTTCAGCAACCCCCAGCGGCGGAACTGGGTGAGGAACCACATCCCGTCCGACAGCCACGGGAAACTCACCTCGCCCCCGGCCCAGAAGCGCATCGGATGGGCATCCTGCCAGCGGCGGCCAAGGCCGTTGTCATACTCTCCAAGCATCCGGCCGGTGAGGTATTGCTCCTTGGTATTGAGCCAGCCGCGTCTGGCGAGCAGGCGGGCCGTCTCCCGGGTGTTCTCCGGCGAGGCGGCGATCCAGCGCTGCGCCTCCATCAGGGCCGCCACCAGCGCGCGGGCGGTGTTCGGGTTGCGTTCCACCCAGTCGCGACGGGTGCCCAGCACCTTTTCCGGATGCTCGGGCCAGATATCCTGGGAAGTGGCCGCGGTGAAGCCGATACGGTCGTTAATGGCGCGGGCGTTCCATGGCTCGCCGACGCAAAAGCCGCTCATATTGCCGATGCGCATGTTCATCACCATCTGCGGCGGCGGCACCACGACGGTGCGCACATCGTTGAAGGGATCGATGCCGGCGCTCGCCAGCCAGTAGTAAAGCCACATGGCATGGGTGCCGGTAGGAAAGGTATGGGCGAAGGTGTAACTGCCCGGCGCGCTGCGGTCGATCAGCCGCTTCAGCCCGCCGAGGTCGGTCACCCCTTTCTCCTGCAGCTCGCTGGAGAGGGTAATCGCCTGGCCATTGCGGTTGAGGGTCATCAAATTGGCCATCGCTTGCGGCTTGCTGGCGATCCCCAGTTCGAGGCCGTACAGCAGGCCATAGAGAATATGCGCCGCGTCGAGCTCGCCGGCCACCAGCTTGTCGCGCACCGCCGCCCAGCTGGCTTCCTTACTCGCCACCAGGGTGATGCCATATTTTTGGTCAAACCCCTTCGCCGCGGCGATGGCCAGCGGCGCGCAATCGGTCAGCGGAATAAATCCGACCCGCACGCGGGTTTGCTCCGGTTTGTCCGAGCCGCCGGCCCAGGCGGCCTGCATCACGCCCGGCAGCAGCATCGCGCCGCCCAGCGCGGCCCCTGCCTGCAGCAAGCGCCGCCGGGAAATTGAAAATTTGTCGCCCATATCCGCTCCACCATGCGCAAAAAAAAAGCGCCCGACAGTGCATACGCACTGCAGGACGCCTTTATCCACGGACACCCGAACCGCCATTGGTTCGTTGCCCGGACTTTTATTCACTTAATAAGTAATGCAAACGGGATGCCAGCTTTGGCAATAGCGCGCTGGCGGGATTTTTCCCAACGCTGGCCGGTTTTTCACCTAAAAGTGCACCGCCGGCAGGCAAAGAATGCTCATCGATTGTGCATCTACTCCTTTGGTGTTAGCGGCCAAATCGCCTTCACCATCAGCAGCGCGCGGGCTATCTCAACCATGCGCTGATTTTTGTCCATGGCCATCTTGCGCAGCGTCTGCCAGGCCTGCTCCTCCTGCATTCCCTGGTGCGTCATCAGCAGACTTTTCGCTTTTTCGATCAGCTTGCGCTCTTCGAGCGCGTCTTTCAGCGAGGCCAGCTGGCTGGAGAGCTGCTGCAGCTCATAGGCCTGCTGGCGCACCAGCGGCAGTAGCTGTTTATCGAGCCGTGGCGTCACGCTATCGTCTTCCTCTCCGGCCTGCCAGCCAGGCGCGTCGTCTGCTAACAGCGCGTCGGTGGCATCCAGCAGATCGTCGATCAGTTGCTCTTCCACTTCACGCAGTTGCTCAAGCCGTTGGGTTTGCAGGCCAAACCAGCGCAGCGCCGTTTCCCCGCCGTCGGCAGCCGGCTGGCGGGTACAGGCGATCCGCCGCAGCTGTTCAATATCCAGACCGGCGTGGCACTGGGTTCTGAACAACTGGACGGTCGCCGGGCTGCCCAGCGCCTGAAAGCTGTCGAAGCAGGGCTGCTGACCGTCAATACGGTCCACCAGCTGCTGGCGCAGGCTGTCGCTGAACTCGCCGCGGGTAAAGCCCAATGCTCCCAGCGCGCGCTCCTGGCCCACCAGCTCTTTTCCCTGCATAAAGCTGTACAGGGCGACCATCCGACCAGCCACCGGCGGATCGTCAATGCTGTCATTGAGCTGCGGGGCGATGTTCAGCAGATGGCGGATGACGCGGCTGAACTGCTCCGTCGCGGCTTCAGCGGCAATTTGCCGGCGGCCGATCTGCGCGCGTAGCGCCGGGAGCTGCGCCAGCTCGTCAACCGCTCTGGCGATACGCCAGCACAGCGCGCTGCCGGCTACCGCGCGCGCCCGTTCGAGGCTGGCATAAAACAGGGCTAGCCGCTCGTCAACCAGCGCCCCTCCCGCCCGACACTCCGCTGTATACAGCAAGCCGCCCGAGCAAAGATAGATATTCGACGCCCCGCGCTCACACTGCAGCATATGCACCAGCGCGCTGAGCTGGCTGGCCAGTTCCCCCAGTTGGCTAAGCTGCTGAAGCTGTTGTTTTTGCAGGCGACGCGCCAGCTGCAGCCAGGCCGTCGCATCATGCGCATGACCAGTCGTATTATTCATACCCCTCCTCCGGGTTAACGCTTTATACTGCCTAAAGCAATAACCGTGCCTTTAAGAAGGAGTTTGTATGCAACGTATTGTGATCATCGCCAACGGCGCCGCCTACGGCAGCGAATCCCTGTTCAACAGCCTGCGCCTGGCCATTGCCCTGCGCGAGCAGCAGTCCGACCTCGATCTCAAGCTGTTTCTGATGTCCGACGCCGTCACCGCCGGGCTGCGGGGGCAGAAGCCGGCAGAAGGGTATAATGTGCAGCAGATGCTGGAGATCCTCACCGCCCAGCAGGTTCCCGTGAAGCTGTGTAAAACCTGCGCGGACGGCCGCGGGGTCAGCGCACTGCCGCTGGTGGACGGCGTGGAGGTTGGCACTCTCGTTGAGCTGGCCCAGTGGACCCTGGCGGCAGATAAAGTGCTGACCTTCTGAATCTGGGGCGCCGAACGGCAGGAAATATCAGGTTTCGCCGCCTGCAGAGGTAAAAAAAACGTTAGCTGAATGCTTTCAGGAACAACGTCATTTTTGTTTAATCTTTATCCCTTTTTTTGATCAAAATCAGCATCCCGACCCGCGCCGTTTGGTGTGATGCACAGAGCAAAGTGTGAACAATATCACGCGAGGACTGGGTGGGCAGGATGCTGTAGCGGGACAGAAACGGGGTATAAAATGGCGATGGTTAAAGCAAGTTTGACGTTATTTGGTGGTGACACGCTGGTGGTGCGGTGCTCAGAGCGCTGCCATATTCATCTGATGAGCGCGAAGGTCCCGGGCGACAGTCATGCGGATATTCTGAGCGTGCAGGATCGGGACAGCGCCTATCTGACGGTGCCCTACAGCGGCACCTGGAACGTGCTTATCGACAGTCACAGCCAGTCGCTGGAGCACTCCATCGGCTACGTGCCGGCCTGACCGTCACTGCCAGAACACATGCCCGGTCATGCCGGGCGTGGGATTCATGACAAACCTCATGCAATCATTGTACTTGCAGATTGCACCAGAAAAATAACAAGGAAAATCAATTTATTGATTTTCGGCTGATAACCACCAGTAAGGAAAAACCACGCTTTTTCCTTACTGGTCAGCAATCGGACGCCCGGTCATGCCGGGCGTTTTCTTTTGCGCGCGCTCAGGCCAGGCCCGGCGTCGGACTCTCGCCCAACAGCGCGCGGACGCTGGCCACCAGGTCATCGAGACTGGCATCGTGCATGCCCAGCTTGCGCAGCGCCTGCTCAAGCGAAAACAGATACTGGGCGTTGGTGCCGAGCGGCCCGCTGGCCCGGGCGATCAGCGGGGCGATAACCTGGGCACTGGTATCCGGTTCAAACAGTGGATGGCGCGGATCCATAATAAACACCAGGGCATTCACCGTCCGTCCGTCGTCCAGCTCCAGCTTGCACCAGGTGGGCAGATAGCAGCCGGTGATCATCTCCCGCTTCCACAGCAGGGTCAGCTCCTCCTCCAGCGTGTCGTCAGGCAGACGATAGGCGACGCCGGTGGTTCGGCCGCCCTCTTTGAGAGCCAGCATGCGTCCCGGCTGGCAGGCACTACCGCGCCCGGCGGTCAACCGCAGGCAAAACGCGCGGTGCCAGCCCGGCAGCGTGCCGGTGCAGGACTCGCGATAATTGAGCGCCGGGTTCCAGATAAGCGAACCGTAGCCAAAGATCCATACTGAGCCATCATCCGGGCGGCAGGCCAGCGTCGCCGCCAGCGAGGCTGCACGTTGTTCTGCCGACCAGAGTAGCGATTCCTCAATAGCGCCAAACGCTGTCTTACAATCCGCATTCATTAAGAAATCACGAGTTAACACTGTTTACTACCTCCGCCACTGCCCGCTTCCCGGCGTTCGTCTCATGCATCCGTCAATATTGCTGAAATATTATCCAGCTTTATCTTTCAATAAGCAATCAGCGGGGCGCTGGCAAGCGAAAATGCGGCGTCAGCGATTATTTTTTCTTATGCCACTTATCATCATCGCCTTTCTCATAGCTGTTCTTCACCGCCGCCCAGGCGACTTTGTGCGCCGTCTCTTCGCGGCTGGCGTCATCGCGCCGCTCGTCTTTATCTTTATATTGATCCCAGGCGCTGTTAAACGCTTCTTTATAAATTTCCTGCGCATGGGCAGGCAGTACATGCTGAACGCTGTCGGGGAGTTCTTGTTTACTGCGATAGGGCATACTGACCTCCTTTTTGAGCATTAAGTTTAAGTCTGGTACGCAGTCGGCTGGCTATCAAGGTCAAAATGAGTAGAAAAATTATTATAGTAATTATCTGAATAATAAGAACTAAATATAAGTAAACATAAATTATAATAAACTAATCAAGATATCCCTCGATACCAGTAAATTTAAGTAAAAAACCAGCGGTAATTTAGCAAGATCTGTTACTTTACCGCCCTACGTTTTTATAATTATAACACCTGCATAAATGGAGATGGTTCATGACCCATGCACATGAGGCGGTAAAAACCCGCCATAAGGAGTCTTCCCTCGTCTTTCCGGTGCTGGCGCTGGCGGTGCTGTTTTTCTGGGGCAGCAGCCAGTCACTGCCAGTGGTTATCGCGATCAATATCCTCGCGCTGGTCGGCATTTTGAGCAGCGCCTTCAGCGTGGTCCGCCACGCCGACGTCCTCGCCCACCGCCTGGGCGAACCCTATGGCTCCCTGATTTTAAGCCTGTCGGTGGTTATCCTTGAGGTCAGTTTGATCTCTGCCTTAATGGCCACCGGCGACGCCGCGCCGACCTTGATGCGGGATACCCTCTACTCCATTATTATGATCGTCACCGGCGGTCTGGTCGGTTTCTCTCTGCTGCTGGGCGGGCGTAAATTCGCCACCCAATATATGAATCTGTTCGGCATTAAGCAGTATCTTATCGCCCTGTTTCCGCTAGCGATTATCGTGCTGGTCTTTCCGATGGCGCTGCCGGGCGCGAACTTCAGCACCGGGCAATCGCTGCTGGTGGCGGTAATTTCGGCGGCCATGTACGGCGTTTTCCTGCTTATTCAGACCAAAACCCATCAGAGTCTGTTTGTTTATGAGCATGAAGACGACAGCGACGATGACGACCCGCACCACGGTAAACCGTCCGCCCACAGCAGCGGGTGGCATACCGCCTGGCTGCTGGTGCACCTGGTGGCAGTGATCGCGGTTACCAAAATGAACGCTAACCCGCTGGAAACGCTGTTGACCAGCATGAATGCCCCGGTGGCATTTACCGGCTTCCTGGTGGCTCTGCTGATCCTGTCGCCGGAAGGCCTTGGCGCCCTGAAAGCGGTGCTCAACAATCAGGTTCAGCGGGCGATGAATCTGTTTTTCGGCTCAGTGCTGGCCACCATCTCGCTGACGGTCCCGGTGGTCACCCTCATCGCCTTCCTGACCGGCAATGAGCTGCGCTTTGGCCTTGGCGCCCCGGAGATGGTGGTGATGGTCGCCTCGCTGGTGCTGTGCCATATCTCCTTCTCCACCGGACGCACCAATGTGCTGAACGGCGCGGCCCACATGGCGCTGTTCGCCGCCTATCTGATGACCATTTTCGCCTGACCCCGTTTTCCCACCCGGCGGAGTCTGGGCGAAAAAAAGCCTGCCGGTTTTGACGCCGGCA
>ERZ831601.783-NODE-783-length-29454-cov-3.197898_pt1 | contig 29454 bp, 24 predicted proteins | sample MGYA00519578_ERZ831601 | MGnify/ENA primary metagenome ERZ831601 (study PRJEB31850, sample SAMEA3708717) | human gut metagenome | biome: human gut; feature: human-associated habitat; material: faeces | place: China | collected 2014 ... | reverse complement strand
ATACAACGCTATAAGCGCCCGAGCAATCTCCCCGACAATCTGACAATGGCTCAATACCGAGCGTCCCTGCACCACGCGACCATCACTCAACATCCGGGTTTTCGCTGGACAGTTTTCAAAACTTATCGCCGCGATGGCATGTTGATTTTGTAGCGAAACCCTGATCAAGCGCCTCATGGAATTTTTCCTTAAAAAACATGTGCCCTTTATTAATACTAAAAACCGGGAAACTTATAAATAACTTTTTATAAAATCAAAAATGTCCACAACACACTGAATTAAAGATAAAAGCCAAAAATAATAATATAAAAAGCTATAAATAATTAATATGAAGAACAATATCTCCAGACGAGTAATAAACTCGAATGATTTAGATGCCCCTAAAGAAAGTATAGGACAAACATAGTTCACGAATATTTATAAGTAAAATCATACAAAAAACATATGAGACTGTGCTGGCCAAACGAAATTTCGAAGACATTGATGTACATTAAGGATAACTATGTCACGGCATTGATGCCTCTACGTCAGGAATCCCCTTTCATCTGAGAAATGCGCACAGACGTGACTTGTCGTCACTTGAAAGGCGAAAACACCTCCACGCATGTGGGGAAGACAGGATAGAGCCAAATCCGCTCACACGTGATGAAGAAACACCCCCACACATGTGGGGAAGACCCGGCATCCGTCAGCTCGACGGCCAGCTGCAGGGAAACACCCCCACGCGTGTGGGGAAGACCTATTTCGGGTCCAACAAACGGCACGCCGATCAGAAACACCCCCACGCGTGTGGGGAAGACATAGCGAAGGATGAAGGAGATAAAAAAGAGCCGGAAACACCCCCACGTGTGTGGGGAAGACGCTTCGTTTGCCGCTCTTACACTGCAACCCATAGAAACACCCCCACGTGTGTGGGGAAGACTGTATGGCCTTACATCGTCGCCGTTTATGATAAGAAACACCCCCACGTGTGTGGGGAAGACCCTGCCGTGAGCTGTTCACTGGTGGTAAATACGGAAACACCCCCACGTGTGTGGGGAAGACACCAGCATATTGTGTTTAGCGGCGTATTAAAACGCCAGATTTACAACAATTGCACTCCGCAGGGTTTCCGCATCAGCATCAACATTCATCAAACGAAAAAGTATGTCACCATATAACCACCGTCGATTTGCTGCTGACCTGGACCGGTCTACCCTACTGGCCTGCCCGGCCCGCAGCCGGGGGTAAAACGCTTTTGTCATCCCCAGAACGTAGCGCGTCATCCTGGCGCTTGCCTTCCGTGGCTTCGCGAAGTTACCGCTGCGGAAAAATCCACACATCCTCCGCCGGGAGCGTCAGATGGCAGTGTTCGGCATCGCGCAGCGCCGTTCCGTAGGCGCGCAGCGGAAAGTCGTCGCCTTCGGTACGGAACAGGTACTCCCAGCGGTCGCCGAGGTACATGCTGGTCAGCAGCGGTAGCTGGAGGCTGTTATCCTGCGCTGCGCCGTCGAGTCGCAGGCGCTCGACGCGGATCACCGCCGTCGCCGGCTCGCCAACGCTAACCCCCTCGCCCGCTCGCCCCCACAGGCTCCAGCTGGCGCCTTCGATCCGCGCCCTGCCGTTCTCCAGCGCCATCACTTTGCCGTGCAGGCGGTTATTGCTGCCCATAAACTCAGCGGCGAACAGCGTCGCCGGGCTGCCGTACATCTCCTGCGGCGTCCCCTGTTGCTCAATGACGCCATTGTTCAGCAGCAGAATACGATCGGAGATGGCCATTGCTTCATTCTGATCGTGGGTGACCATCAGCGCCGAGAGGCCCAGCTTAATGATCAGCTCGCGCAGAAACACCCGCGCCTCTTCGCGCAGCTTGGCGTCAAGGTTGGAGAGCGGTTCATCCAGCAGGATCACCGGCGGGTTGTAAACCAGCGCCCGACCGATGGCCACCCGCTGCTGCTGGCCACCGGAGAGCTGGTGCGGATGGCGGTTGCCAAGGTGCCCCAGCCCCAGCTGATCCAGCACACGCTGCACCCGCTCTTTTATCTCCCCGGCGGCCACTTTACGCAGCTTCAGCGGATAGGCCACATTGTCGAACACCGTTTTGTGCGGCCACAGGGCATAGGACTGGAACACCAGGCCGAGGTTACGCTCTTCGGCCGGGATCTCGCTGCGCGGCGTGCCGTCGTACACCGTGCGGTTGCCGATGGCGATCCGTCCGCTCGTCGGTTTTTCCAGCCCAGCCACCGCCCGCAGCAGCGTGGTTTTCCCGCTTCCCGAAGGCCCCAGCAGCGATACTACCTCCCCCCGGCCGAGCGTCATGGACACCCCCTTCAACACCGGGTTGTCGCCATAGGTGAGATGCAGATTTTCTACCGATAACTCAATCATGTAATTTCACTCCAAAGCGCAGGGCGATACCCAGGCCAATCACCACCAGCAGAATATTGATAAAGGAGAGCGCCGCGACGATATCGATGGCCCCCGCCGCCCACAGCGACACCAGCATCGAGCCGATGGTTTCGGTACCCGGCGACAGCAGATAGACGCCGGTGGAATACTCGCGCTCAAAGATCAGGAACATCAGCAGCCAGGAGCCAATCAGCCCATAGCGCGACAGCGGAACGGTCACGTGGCGGGTGATCTGCCCCCGCGAGGCGCCGGTGCTACGCGCCGCCTCCTCCAGCTCCGGGCCCACCTGCAGCAGCGTCGAGGAGATGAGCCGCAGGCCGTAGGCCATCCACACCACGGTGTAGGCCAGCCAGACGCTGAAGATGGTGTTGCGCAGGGCGCGCAGCTGCACAATAAGGTGCTCCCGCAGCCAGTCGGCCACCGGCAGCGCCGAGAGCCAGCCGTGCTTCAGCGACTGATCGAGCCACATCGGTACAAACAGGAATACCCACAGGAAGGCCAGGCCGGCCAGCAGCCCCGGTACCGCGCGCGGGACCAGCACGCTGTAGTCGAGAAAGCGGGTGACGTTATCCGCTTTGCGGTGCATGGCGATGCCGACAAACAGATAGCAGATCACCGCCAGCGCGCCGCCGATGATGCCGATAGCCATCGAGTTGACGATCGCCCGCAGCAGGTTGGGCTGCTGCCAGATATTGTGGAACGTCGCCAGCGACAGCTCATCCCACAGCGACACGCCGACGCCCCAGTTGGAGATAAAAGCGCGCAGCGCCACGCCGAGCAGCGGTACGCCGATGGTCACCGTCAGCCAGGCCACCACCACCGCCCCGGCCACCCAGCGCCATTTGCCCAGCGGCAGCGCCCGCGCCTGGGACGCCTTGCCCTTCATGGTGACAAAGCGGTTGGCGGTGCGCATCAGCCGCCGCTGGAGCATCACCAGCGGGATGGTGATGCAGATCAGCACCACCGCCACCGCCGCCATCAGATGGTAGGAGGGGGTGCCGAGCTTGTTAGTCAGCTTGTAGAGATAGGCCGCCAGCACCATGTTGCCCTCGGGGTCGCCCAACACCAGCATCAGACCGAAGACTTCCAGACCGAGGAAAAAGAGCAACACGCAGGCGTAAAGAATGGATGGCCGCACCATCGGCAGACTCACCGAGGTCATCACCTGCAGCGGCGTGGCGCCGACGGTGCGCGCCGCCTCTTCCACGTCGGAGCCGACGCTGCGCAGCGCCGAAGAGATATAGAGATAGGCATGCGGAACGTGAGTTAAGCCGGCGATGACCACAATGCTGAACATCGAGTAGATATTCCACGGCACAAAGCCGATCAGCTGCTGCGCCCACTGGGAAAAGAAGCCTACCGGCCCGGCGGCCACCACGTAGCCAAAGCCCAGCACCATCGGCGAGACGAAGATCGGCACCAGGATCAGCGGCTCAATGATCCGCCGGCCGGGTAAATCGGTGCGCACCATCAGAAACGCCAAAATACCGCCCAGCGGAATGGCGATAATCACCAGGCCAAAGGCCAGAATAAAACCTGACCTTAATGCCAGATAAAAATCCGGGTCGGTAAAAATAAAGGCGAAGGCTTCCAGACTCCACGATTTGGAGCGGGAAAAGAACGGTGCCGAAAGAAAACTCTGCACCACAATAAATAACAGCGGGACATAAATCACCAGCGCCGTGATGCACACCACCACGCCGCGCGGCAGCCCCTGCCACTTTCTGCGTAATACGTTCATGGTTCATCCCTTCGGTCAGGTGAATAAACCCGCCGGGTGTGAATAGGGGCATCGGCGATGCCCCATGGGAGGATTATTTCGCGGCGGCGCTGCGCCATTGTTTAACAAACTGCAGACGTTTTTTCGGCTGTAAATAATCGAGCAGCGTTTCGTTGACCGGGATCGGTTTTAACGCTTTGCCCAGCAGCGCGGTCATGCCGTCGATATCATTTTTACCTGCAATATCGCGACGAATAGAGGGAATATCCGCCTGGCTGGCGAGGATCTGCTGGCCTTTTTCCGACAGGACATAATCCAGCCACAATTTCGCCGCATTGGGATGTTCGCTCTCCTGGCTAATAAACGAGACGCGGGAGAGCACCAGCACGTAATCTTTCGGATAAGCAATACCTAAAGAGGGATCGTTTTTCGCCCGCGCTTCGGCATAAGAGCCAAGAATGTTATAGCCGATCAGGTTTTCGCCGGAGGAGACGCGCTCCATCATTGTGCCGGTGGATGACTGCACCGTCAGGCCGCCTTTGGCGATATTCGCCAGGTCGGCAAAATAGTTCGCGTCGGCCTGGCTGTCCTGTACCGCCAGCATAAAGCCGAGGCCCGATTTTTCGATATCGTAGGTGGTGACTTTGCCTTTAAATTTATCGGCCTGGCTGGCGATAAGTTTTGCCAGCGCGGTATGCGAATCCGGAACCTCATTCTGCGGGATCAGCCGTTTGTTATAGATAAACACCACCGGCTCGTAGGTGGTGCCATAGGCTTTCTGCTGCCAGACCGCCCAGTCGGGTAATTGCTTCACCTCCGGCGAGGCATATTGTTCGGCGTATTCGGTGGCTAATTTCAGCGCCGTATCCATCGATGAGCTCCACACCACATCCCCGCTGCCGCCCCCGGCGGCCTGTTCGCTGATATAGCGGTTATACAGCTCAGTACTGTTCATGTCGTTATATTCGACTTTTACACCCGGGTATTGCGCTTCAAATCCCTTAATTAACGGCCCGGCCGCTTTGGTATCGGTCGTGGAATAGATCACCACCTTGCCCTCTTTTACGGCGGCATCAATCGTTTTTTGATAATCCGCGGGATAGCCCGCAGGCACCTCCGCCCAGGCGGCACAGGCGAAAACGGCCGTCAGTGAAACCACTAAACCACTTATTTTCTTATACATGATACCAACCTTTAATCATCAATTAATAAACACAAATTTAACATATAGTGGTATCAGCTCCCCTTGCAACGACGGGGATGGCTTTTTTCTGGCTTTTGTGACACTGGCAGAATTTAAAAATGTGGTGTTTATGGCGTTAATTAAAACGCGATCCCGGCCCGGTTTTTTATCGTCTGTCGTATGCGCAGGCGCTGGCGCAGCGGCATGTCGCCGGGAGACGCCGCCCTTGACCTTCTGCGCCGGGCGGCGCAGCATAAAACGGCAAACATAACAAAATAACAACAGACTACAGGAGAGAATCAGTGCCTACAGGACACCGCTTTCTGGCGACGGATCTGCATCAGTTTGTCGTCTCACTGTTTACCCATCTCGGCAGTACCCCAGGGGAAGCCACCCTCGTCGCGGACCATCTGATCGCCGCCAATCTTGCCGGACATGACTCCCACGGCGTTGGGATGATCCCCAGCTACGTCAAATCCCACGCCGGTGGTTTTCTGCAGCTCAACCGCCACGTCACGGTGACCAAAGACGCCGGCGCCGTGGTCACCCTCGACGGCAACGCCGGCTTCGGCCAGGTGGTCGCCCACGAAGCGATGCAGTTAGGCATTGAAAAGGCGAAGCAGCATGGTATGGCGGCTATCGCCTTGCGCAATGCGCATCACGTCGGACGCATCGGCTACTGGGCCGAACAGTGCGCCGCCGCCGGGCTGATCTCCATTCACTTCGTCAGCGTCATCGGCGACCCGATGGTCGCCCCGTTCCGCGGGAAGGACAGCCGCTTCGGCACCAACCCGCTGTGCGTGGTGTTTCCCCGCGCGGGCCATCCGCCGCTGCTGCTGGACTACGCCACCAGCGCCATCGCCTTTGGTAAAACCCGCGTCGCCTGGCATAAAGGCGAAGCCGTGGCCCCCGGCTGCCTGATTGACGCCGAGGGTCGACCCACCACCGACCCGGCGGTGATGCAGACCTCGCCGCTGGGCGCCCTGCTCACCTTCGCCCAGCACAAAGGCTATGCCCTGGCGACGCTGTGCGAAGTGCTCGGCGGCGCGCTCTCCGGCGGGCAAACCACCCATCAGGAGAGCCTGCAGACCAGCGTCGACGCCATCTTTAACTGCATGACCACGGTGATCCTGCGCCCGGACGCGTTCGATGCCCCGGACAGCCAGGCACAGACGGAGGCCTTTATCGCATGGTGTAAGCAGTCGCCGCACGATGCCGATGCCCCGGTGCTGGCGCCCGGCGAATGGGAGGCCGCCAACCGCGAAGCGCGGCTGGCGCAGGGGATCCCGCTGGATGCCGGCAGCTGGCAGGCTATCTGCGCCGCCGCGCGCGACGTCGGCCTGAGCGAATCGCACTTCGACCGCTGCCGCCCTCTCGCCTAGCCGCGTTTTACTCCCGCAGAGCGTCTGACGTCGGCGCTCTGCGTCATCGTCATTAGTGACGAGGTCATGCTCCCGTCATCAATCTCTTTTCATTTTTCAATACAGATCAATAACTTAAATTCTGGCACAAGACCTGCATAGCGCAACAGGCCTGCGTCTGCATCACCACCAGGCGATACCGCGATCGTTGCCCGTCGGGCCCGGCGCGACAGCGATCCTCAGTTCACTGTTAACAGGTCTGTTACTGATGAAAAAAATCACGAGCGTGTGCCCCTACTGCGGGGCGGGTTGCAAACTTAAACTGGTTGTCGACAACAATAAAATCATTCGCGCGGAGGCCGCCGACGGCGTCACCAACCAGAACCAGCTGTGCCTGAAAGGCTACTACGGCTGGGATTTTCTTAACGATACGCAGCTCCTGACGCCCCGTCTTAAACAACCGATGATCCGCTACCAGAAAGGCGGCGCCTTCACGCCGGTCAGCTGGCAGGAGGCGATTCGCTATACCGCCAGCAAGCTCAGGGAGATCAAAGAGAAGCATGGCCCGCGCGCCATCATGACCACCGGCTCCTCGCGCGGCACCGGCAACGAAACCAACTATGTGATGCAAAAGTTCGCCCGCGCGGTGCTGAACACCAATAACGTCGACTGCTGCGCCCGCGTCTGCCACGGCCCCTCCGTCGCCGGGCTACAGCAGGCGCTGGGCAACGGGGCGATGAGCAACTCGATTAGCGACATCGAAAACTCGAAGTGCCTGCTGATTTTTGGCTACAACTGCGCCGACTCCCATCCCATCGTCGCCCGCCGGGTAATCAAGGCCCGGGACAACGGCGCCAAAATCATCGTCTGCGATCCGCGGCGCATTGAAACCGCGCGCATTGCCGATCGTCATCTGCAGCTCAACAACGGCAGCAACATGGCGCTGGTAAATGCCTTCGGCTATGTGCTGCTGGAGGAGGAGCTGTACAACAAAACCTATGTCGAACGCTATACCGAAGGGCTGGATGCTTACCGCGAGGCGGTGAAGGATTACGCCCCGGAAGCGGTGGAAGGGATTGTCGGGGTCAGCGCGCGGGAAATCCGGGAGGCGATGCGCATGTTCGCCGCCGCCCCATCCGCCACCATTATGTGGGGCATGGGGGTCACCCAGTTTGGCCAGGCGGTGGACGTGGTGCGCGGCCTGGCAAGCCTGGCGCTGCTCACCGGCAACCTGGGACGGCCCAACGTCGGCGTGGGGCCGGTCCGCGGGCAAAACAACGTACAGGGCGCCTGCGATATGGGCGTGCTGCCGAACCTGTTCCCCGGCTATCAGGAGGTCACCGACCCCGCCGTGCGGGCGAAATTCGCCGCCGCCTGGGGCATCGACCCGGCGCTGATGGACGACCAGGTCGGCACCCGCATCACCGAGGTGCCGCATAAAGCGCTGACCGGCGAGATCAAAGCCTATTACATCATGGGCGAAGATCCGCTGCAGACCGAAGCCGACCTCGGCCTGGTGCGCAAAGGCATCGAGGCGCTGGACTTTGTCATCGTGCAGGACATCTTCATGACCAAAACAGCGGAAATGGCCGATGTCCTGCTGCCGGCCACCTCCTGGGGCGAGCACGGCGGCGTCTTCACCTGCGCCGACCGCGGGTTCCAGCGGTTTGAACAGGCGATCCCTCCGGCGGGGAATGTGAAGCGCGACTGGGAGATCATTAGCCTGCTGGCCAGCGAATTGGGCTATCCGATGCACTATGAGAACAACCAGCAGATCTGGGACGAGATGCGCGAGCTCTGCCCGCTGTTCTACGGCGTGACCTGGGAGAAAATGGGCGATATGGGCCATGTCCAGTGGCCGTGCCCGACCCTCGATCATCCCGGCACGCCGTGGCTGTATAAAGACAACCGCTTCGACACCCCCTCGGGTAAAGGGCAGCTGTTCGCCACCGCCTGGCGCGCGCCGGCGGAGCGCCCGGATGACGAGTGGCCGCTGGTGCTCTGCACCGTGCGGGAAGTCGGGCATTATTCCTGCCGCTCGATGACCGGCAACTGCGCCGCGCTGCAGTCGCTGGCCGACGAGCCGGGACGGGTGCAGATGAATCCCGCGGATGCGCAACGACTGGGGATCGCCGACAAACAGCTGGTGTGGGTCAGCTCCCGGCGCGGGAAGGTGATCTCCCGCGCCGACCTCAGCGATCGCATCAATCCGGGGGCGGTCTATATGACCTATCAGTGGTGGGTGGGCGCCTGCAATGAGCTGACCCAGGATAACCTCGATCCGATCTCCAAAACGCCGGAAACCAAATACTGTGCGGTGAAAGTGGAAGCGATTGCCGACCAGCAATGGGCGGAGCGCTATGCCTGGACGGCCTACAGCGACATGAAAGCGCGACTGAAAGCCGCTGCCGACGTCTGACCTCAGGGAGCGCAGCGCGCTCCCTCTGCCGCTGCCGGTGGGTTACGCCGCCGGCAGCTGTTTCTCCACCAGCCCCACCCACATGGCGACGCCGGGGCCGATCAGCGCATCGTTAAAGTCATAGCTGGCGTTATGCAGCGGCTTCGACGGGGTTTCGCCGTCGGTGCCTATCCAGAAATAGGCCCCCGGACAGGCCTCCAGCATGCAGGCAAAATCTTCGGAGGCCATCGACGGCGCCTGATTCCAGCGCACCGCTTGCGCGCCGAGAGTGGCGGCAGCCACCTCGCGCACCTGCTGCGCCTGCAGCGCATGGTTTTTGGTCACCGGATAACCCGGGAACCAGCTAATCTCGCCCTGCACATCGGACACCTGCGGCTGGGTCGCCACATAGCTTTCGATGAGCTCCCGCACGCGGGCGCGAACGCGATTGCTCAGGCAGCGGAAGGTACCGCGCAGCACCACGGTGTCTGGCAGGACGTTGATCGCCTCGCCGCCGTTTATCTGGGTGATGCTGACCACCGCGGAATCCTGCGGCGACAAGCGGCGGGAAGGAATGGTCTGCAGCGCCATTATCAGCTGCGCCGCCGCGACGATCGGATCGGCCCCGCTCTCCGGCATCGCCGCATGACAGCTCTTTCCGCGCAGGGTGATCTCGAAGGCGTCCAGCGAGGCCATCATCGCGCCATCGCTGAGCGCCACTTCGCCAAGAGGGATCCCCGGCCAGTTATGCAGCGCGTAGATGGCGTCCATCGGGAAGCGCTCAAACAACCCCTCCTCCACCATTTTGCGCGCGCCGCCGAGGTTCTCTTCCGCCGGCTGAAAGACAAAGTGGACGGTGCCGCTGAAATGGCGGGTCTGCGCCAGATGGGAGGCGGCCGCCAGCAGCATCGCGGTATGGCCATCGTGGCCGCAGGCGTGCATCACCCCGGGACGGCGTGAACGGTAGCTGACGCTCCCCAGCTCAGTGATCGGCAGGGCGTCCATATCGGCGCGCAGGCCGATAACCGGCCCGGGGCCGTTCTCCAGCGTCGCCACGACGCCGGTGCCAGCCAGCCCGCGGTGCACCTGCAGCCCAAACGAGGCCAGCAGCTCCGCAACGCGGCGCGAGGTCTCCTGTTCCTGATATCCGAGCTCAGGCGCGGCGTGAAATTCACGTCGCCAGCCAACGGCTTCGGCGATCAGTGACGGCGATACGGCCATGTATTACTCCTTTCCTGCATAGCGTAATGCTGAATAATCGGTCATGCGTCGCGTTTTTCCCCGTCGCTCACCGGCGTCGGGGCGCTGCCGCTCCCTCCGTTATATCCTGTCGTTACCACGCTGACAACGTCACGAAATGCGGCGACGGCGCGGCGTACAGCCCACCTGCCGCCCTGCGGCCCTTTTTTGGTAGTGATTTCAACGGTGACAACGGCCAGTCGATTAATTATTATGCAACTCAGGACGGCAATTTGCCGAAGGATCCACTACTGACCTCTCCGTCATCGGAAATAAAATGTTTAACCCAGACCAGAATCGTCTTGCCCCCACGCTGGCGATGATCATGGCCGCGTCGCTTGTGGGATTTATCACCGGCTATACGGTGCCGTTAATCAGTCTTGAGCTGGCGCAGCAGCAGATCGCGCCGCTGTACGTCGGCCTGCTGGCCGCCCTGCCGCCGGCATGATGATCTCCTCTTTCCTCTCTCCTGCGCTGTGCCGGCGCGTTGAAATGGGCGTGCTGCTGAGCGGCAGTCTGATCCTGCTGGCGCTGGCGACCATCGCCTCATGCATGACTACCGATATGACGCTGCTTTTGCTGCCGCGCCTGCTGACCGGCCTGGCCTCCGGGGTCATTATCGTACTCGGCGAAAGCTGGATCACCGGCGGCGCGGCGGGCAGCCAGCGCGCTACCCTCACCGGTCTCTACGCCTCGGCCTTTACCGGCTGCCAGCTGGCCGGGCCGCTGCTGATCTCCGTCGGCCCAGCCTGGCAGACCTCAGCGCTGATAGCGATTGTCGCGGTCACCGCCGTCTGCCTGCTGATGCTGCGCCATCTGCCCACCGGCACTCGTGAAAGCCTCGGGGAGCGCGCCAGCTGGCGCAGCCTCGGCGCCTTTCTGCCGGTACTGGCCTCCGGGGTCTTCTGCTTCGCCTTCTTTGACGCCAGCATCCTCGCCCTGCTGCCGCTGTACGGCATGGACAAAGGGCTGAATGAAGGGCTGGCGGTGCTGCTGGTCACCATGGTGCTTACCGGAGATGCGATGTTCCAGACCCCGCTCGGCTGGCTGGCCGACCGGGTCGGGATTCGCCGCGTGCATCTGAGCTGCGCGGTGGTTTTCAGCCTGTCGCTGCTGGCCCTGCCGCTGATGCTCGGCTCGCGCATTCAGCTGATGGCCATTTGTCTGCTGCTGGGCGCCGCGGCGGGCGCACTTTATACCCTGTCGCTGGTGCGGGCGGGGAAAACCTTCAATGGGCAGAAGCTGATTATGATTAACGCCCTGTTCGGCTTTTTCTGGTCCGCCGGCAGCGTTGCCGGGCCGGTAGTCAGCGGCATGCTGATCGGCATCACCGGTTACGATGGCCTGATCGTCACCCTGGTGGCCAGCGGCGTACTGTTCCTGTTGATTCAGTGTCTGTGCAAAAACGAGAAAACCCTGCTTGCCAGTGAGCAGGAAGATGACATGGACGAGGCGACGGAGTCCGCACGGTAGTCCTCACGGGCTGGCCTGGCGCCAGCCCTTTTTTATGGCCCTCACCGGAGGGTATCCTGTTCTTGCTGGCTCACTGCTGTTAACCATTGCCGGCCCCCCAGCCGAGAGGAAATCCCATGGAAAGTAATACCTTACATCGTGGCAGATTGATCGATCATATTCTGCTGGTTGTCGAAGACTTTGAGGCAAGCAAAAACTTCTATACCGCCGTACTGTCGGCGCTGGAGATCCCGGTTATCACCACCGCCAATGAATACTTGCTGGCCGACGAACTGGTGGTGGCCTCACGCCGCAGCCCGGAGGCTGCCGGGAAACTGACTGGGCGCCACCACCTGGCATTCCAGGCCAGAGATCGTGACATGGTCGACGCTTTTTACCATGCGGCGCTGACCCATTGCGGACGTGATAACGGCGCGCCTGGCGAACGACACTATCATCCTGGTTACTATGCCGCTTTTGTGCTGGATCCGCAGGGAAATAATATTGAGGCGGTGTACCATGGCAAGGCTGAGCGCAGCGCCGGGTCTGTTGCGATCAGCTTCACGCAGTAAGCGGGCGAAAGTCACATTTCCTTACCTGCGCAATTCCCATAATAAATGTGGGTGTTATCATTTCCTTAATGAATAATTCATACCCATAGCTGAGGCGTCGATGCTGGAAAACCTAATCATCTGATAATCAGACTTCCGACCATCACTGGCCGGACTGATTATCACTGCGCTGAAATCGAATGCGGACACTGGCGAGTGTTCGCCTATTTTGCCCATGATGATGACAAAGGTTTCCCGGTATGAATGTTTCCCCTCAGGAGCAAGCGACTTTATTCATTCTCGTCCCCTGCGGACAAACGCTCCACATCCACGCGATGGCAGCGAGACCCCTCCCTCGCATAAGAAACGTCACCCCCAGCCAGTTAACCCGGTGCGTTATCCCTCTGCCATGCTCGATCACTCCCTCTGCATGCCGTTGCGTTGCCTTACCCAATGACAGTCGCCAGGCGAATTTTATCTTTCGGTTTGTCATTCCGCGGCCAGCCTGTGACGACAGCCGCAAGGGATCCACATCAACCAGGCCCCGATACCAAGGAAACCGTCACCGACCAGGGAGTCTTCGCGTATGAAATTAGCGTTGGGACCGTACATCCGTTTTAGCAGAATCTTGTTATTTCCGCTGGCGATGGTTATCTATGATTTTTCTGCTTATCTGACTACCGATCTCATTCAGCCGGGTATTATCCACATCATCCGGGAATTTGAGGCTGATGTTGCGTTAGCCCCGGCCTCTGTCAGCCTCTATTTAGCCGGGGGGCTGGCATTACAGTGGCTGCTGGGGCCGCTCTCCGACCGCATTGGTCGCCGCCCCGTACTACTGACCGGAGCCATCATCTTTTCTTTGGCCTGCTTCAGCATGATCTTTGTCACGTCGATTGATCAATATCTTATCGCCCGTTTTATCCAGGGAACCAGTATCTGCTTCATTTCGACAGTCGGTTATGTCTCCATCCAGGAGGCTTTTGATGAAAAAGAGTCTATCCGCATTATGGCGGCGCTGACATCCATCGTTTTGCTGGCGCCGGTAATCGGGCCCCTGGCGGGCGCTGGCCTGATGAATTTCCTGCACTGGAAGTTATTGTTTGCGATCATCGGCGCCATGAGCTTGCTGGCCTGGGCGTTACTGATTTTTAACATGCCAGAAACGGTCACCTCTCAGGGCCGGGGGTTTCGTCCGGGAGAGGTATTTTCCGAGTTTGTCCGCGCCTTTAAACAGCCGGTGGTGCTCACGGGCGCGCTGGCGTTGTCATTCAGTAACCTGCCGATAATCACCTGGGTAGCACTCTCTCCGGTGATCCTGATCGATGACGGCGGAATGTCGCGCGGCGCCTATGCCTGGACCCAGGTGCCTGTCTTTGGCGGCGTTATTATTGCCAGCATCATCGTGGCCCGTTTTATCAAGGAACCGACCTCTCCCCGCTTTATCTGGCGCACTATCCCGATACAGCTGACCGGGTTGTTGGTATTACTGGCGGGAAATATTGCATGGCCCCATACCTGGTGGTGGTCCGTTTCAGGAACAAGTCTCTATGCCCTCGGAACAGGCCTGTTGTTCCCCGTATTATTCCGTTTTGCGCTTTTTTCCCACTCCCTGCCGAAAGGGACGGTTTCAGCCACCATCAACATTGTGGCGCTCAGTTTTATGGCGGCCTCGGTGGAAGTAGCGCGCTGGGTTTACTTCCAGGCTGGCGGCAGAATAGCCTTTCACTGCCTGGCGCTGATAGCGGGAATCGTCGTCATCATGCTGGTCTCGCGCTTGTTAAAACTCCGTCAACAACATCTCCTTCAGCCAGCCTGAAGGTTTAGGCCTTTTTGCCCGCAACAGGAGAACACTATGTTTTCATACATTATGCTGGGAACGAACGATCTGCCACGAGCCATCAAGTTCTATGATCCGTTAATGGCGCTGCTGGGGCACGTCAAAGCCGGCCGTAACGAACAGGGGGCGTCCTGGGGCACCTTCAACGGCAATCACACCTGCGGGCTGTGCGTGGGTGTTCCTTTTGACCAGCAGCCTGCCGGGGTGGGTAATGGAACGATGGTGGCGCTTAACGCCCGCTCCGTCGCACATATTGCGGAACTGCATGCCCTCGCCCTGCAACTCGGCGGACGTGACGAAGGCGGGCCCGGTCACCGGCCGCAGTATGGCGACGGTTTTCACAGCGCCTACGTCCGCGATCCCGACGGCAATAAGCTGGCGTTTGTTTACTATGCGTCTGCAGATTGAATGGCTGCAGCGGAGGTGGCTTATGCAGACGGAGATAAGGGAGTCAGGACGGCCAACTTCGCCGTCCTTATTCACCAGGGAATAAAAAAGCCAGCAGCTCAAGCGCTGCGGCTTATCTTCCCGACGGGTTATCTACCGTGAAGGGTTAACGTAATCCGGCGTCGCGCATACAGCGTTTCCGCCGCCAGCTGAAAACTATATTCCATCGCCATCAGCTTTTTCGTCTTGAGCTGTTTTAGTGGAATACCCTCGATATGCCCTGTCGCGACCAACCACCGGATTTCAGCCGTACTCAACTTGAGCTGTTTTTTCAGTATTGATAGCAGGCTGATGCGAAATGGCTGACTGACTCTGACGCGCACCGTTATCCGCTGACATGCCATCAACGTAACCGACCATTGCTCGTGAATACGAAAATCAGGTTGCCCCGACGGCTCGGCGCGGTTGCGCTTCAGCGTCGCGAGGTCAGCGGCATAATAGTGAACCATGGCTGCATCGTTCTGCAGCAGGCGCTGAAGCAGTTCACGGTTTATCTTGCTGACGTGCAGCCTGGAAAACAGGACGATATTCCAGGTGTAATCGCAGCGCGTGCATTTATAGATGCTCCAGATATCCAGCAGCTTCTTTTGCGAATTCACCCGGATGGCGCCGGAAGGCGCGAAGTCGCGTTTTACATTGCAGGCGGGGCAGCGTTTGGCAATGTGCTGATACCCCACGGGCGTGACCGTCCATGTAACTGTCATAACGTACCTTTTTTAACCCATACGAAACCGAGTCCGTCATTAACGGACCATGATTTTTGGCGTATGAAAAATAGTTAATCGCTATTTTTCAGTGGGTTAAAAAAAGATTTCCAACGTTATTTTCCTGGAGAAGTCCTAATCGACACCCTGAGATTAACAAAGGGGTTATCGCGGATATATGAGCCCTGTCAATGTTTGCGCGGATGATTAAAAGCTTCGTCAATACACCCGGAATGCTCAGCGGGCTGGCATCGCGCCAGCCCGCCCGGTTTACAGCACCTTGCTGAGGAACGCGGCGGTGCGTGGGTTGCTCGGCGCGCTAAAGATCTGCCCCGGCTTGCCCTCTTCCTGAATCACGCCCTGGTCGATGAAGATCACCCGGTCGGCCACTTCGCGGGCAAAGCCCATTTCGTGGGTCACGATCACCATGGTCATCCCCTCGCTGGCGAGGTTTTTCATCACCTCCAGCACGTCGCCCACCAGCTCCGGATCCAGCGCCGAAGTGGGCTCATCGAACAGCATTATCGACGGCTTCATCGCCAGCGCGCGGGCGATGGCTACCCGCTGCTGCTGGCCGCCGGACAGGCTCGAGGGCCAGGCGTCGCGCTTATCGCTTAAGCCCACCTTCGCCAGCAAGGCTTCCGCCAGGTCGACCGCCTGCTGGCGCGGCATATTGCGCAGATTCATCGGCGCCATGATCAGGTTTTCCAGCACCGTCATGTGCGGGAACAGGTTGAAGCGCTGGAACACCATGCCGACGCTTTCGCGCATCTTGTTGAGGTCGGTGGTCCGGTCGTGGGCGGCAAAGCCGTTAACCACCACCTCGCCTTCGCTGACCGTCTCCAGGGCGTTCATGCAGCGCAGGAAGGTGCTTTTCCCCGAGCCGGATGGGCCGATGATGCACACCACTTCCTGCGGTTTAATATCGCAGCTGATGCCGCGCAGCACGTGGCTGTCGCCGAAGCGCTTATGTAAGTTATTAATGTGAATCACTTTTGCCAAACCTCTTTTCCAGACGGTTAACCAGCTGCGCCAGCAGGAAGGTGATCACCCAGTAGACCAGAGAGATGGTCAGGTAGGGTTCCCAGTAGGTGGCGTAGGCGCCGGAGACGGTGCGCGCGGCATAGGCCAGATCGGCCAGGCCGATCGCCGAGGCCAGCGACGAGTCTTTGACAATGGCGATGGCGTTATTGCCCAACGGCGGCAGAATGCGGCGAAACGCCTGCGGCAGGATCACCTTGCGCATGGTTTTCCACCACGGCATGCCCAGCGCGCGGGAGGCCTCCATCTGCCCTTTGTCGATCGACTGGATGCCGGCGCGGAAAATCTCCGACACATAGGCTCCGGCGTTAAGGGTGATCGCCACGATGCAGGAGAGGAACGCCCCGTAGCTGGCGCGCAGTTCGCGGGCAAAGTCGGCGCTCATCAGGCCGCTGGTCACCAGCAGGCCGTCGCGCGGGTTGATAAACAGCGGCACCAGCGCAAAGTGCACCACCATAATCTGCACGAACAGCGGCGTGCCGCGGAAGGCGCTGACATAAAAGCGCACCGGAAACTGCACCAGGTAGCGGAGAATATATTTCCACGGCCCGTGCTCGGCCTTCGCCATCCGCCCGAGACCGAGAGTTAACCCCCACAGCGTCCCGAGGATCACGCAGATAATGGTACATTTAATCGTCATCAGGGCGCCGTCCACAAACAGCGGGCCGTACTCCTCGATGATCTCCCAACGGAATCCCGTCATAGTCCTTCCCTAAAAAATACGGCTATCGCCTGGGCGATAGCCGTGGTCACTGAAAAAGGTGGATTATTGCGCTGGCAGCGTCGGCACGTTGTCGTCGAACCAGGTTTTATAGATTTTGGCGTAAGTCCCGTCAGCAACGATCTTTTGCAGCCCGGCGTTGATTTTGCCCAGCAGTTCGCTGTTGCCTTTCGCCACTCAAATTTGGCATCCGGCACCAGCTTGAACTGCTTCTCCGGGTGCTGTTTGATGTAGTACTTCACCACCCCGACGTCGCCAACCGCGGCGCTGACGCCGTCCTCAAACAGCTCCTGGAGCATCAGCGGGGTATTGTCGAAGCGCTTGATCGCGGTGCTGTTTTTACCCAGCACCTCAGAAACCACGATATCGCCGGTGCTGGAGTTCACCACCCCGACCTTCTCGTTTTTCAGGGCCGCCAGCGAATCCACCTGCGAGTCCTGAGCGACGACGATAGACTGTTCGGCCGGGAAGTACGGCGCGGAGAAATCGACCATCTGTTTGCGTTTATCGGTGATGGTGATCCCGGAGATGATGATGTCGCGGTCGCCGGTGTTCAGCGTGGCGAAGATGCCTTCCCATGGGGTATTGACCAGCTTAACGTCAAAGCCTTCGGCTTTGGCGATGGCTTTGATGATGTCGATGTCGAAACCTTCCAGCTGTTTCTGGCTATTTTCAAATTCAAACGGCCGGTAGGTGCCGCCGGAGCCGACGGTATAGGTTTCCGCAGCCGCCTGTCCGGCAGCCGTCAGCGCGGCTATCATGCAACACGCTTTGAGCAAATTCTTGACCATGAGATTTCCTTTTTATGCATTTATTTTGCATAAAAATACACACACTCACTTTTATATGCAACCGGAAACCTTCCCGCTGGTGAATTATCTTCTCAATGGCCCCGTTTACCGCCGGATTTACCGATAGCCCGATGCAGATCGTTGATTCGTTTCAGGGATTTCACCGTTTTTTGTGGTGTGGTAGAGGCCACCGACAGGACAATCATCTCGAGACAGACCAGCACCGTACCGTGCAGCGGCATCCGGCTACTGTCCCCGCCGCGCGGGACGTCGATCACCACCTGCGCCTCCTGGCTGAAGCGCGAGTCCACCGCCTGGGTCAGCAGGATGGTCGGAATACCCAGCCGCTTCGCCTCGCGCAGGGTGGTCAACCCTTCGCGATGAGGGGATTTTTGCCCCATCATGATCAGCACATCGCCGCGCTGCAGGCCGATAAGCTGTTCGGCAAGGCTAAAGCCCGTGCGGTTCATCACGTACGCCGGCAGGCCAATACGGCTGAACAACCGGGCGGTGTATTCGGCGAGGATCCCCGAGGCGCCGATACCGAAGATCCCCACCTGGCGCGCGTCGCTGAGCAATGCCACCGCCTGAGCCACCGCCGCGCGGTTGTCGGCCCGCGACAGGACCTCGCACACCCGCTGATGGCCTTCAAGCACAAAATCAATACTGGAGTTGACGTCGCTGGAGAGCGCGGTAACCGTCGAGCGCATCTTTTCCGCCGAGGTGACCGAGGTGCCGAACCAGCGCTCCATGGTCTGCTTAAGCTCGCGCAGCCCGGCGAAGCCCAGCGCCTGGATGGCACGCACCACCGTGGCGTCGGAGGTCTGGGTCGCGGTGGCGATCTCCATCGCCGTATGCTCCAGCACCACCTCGCGGTTGTCGTTGATATAGCTGACCACCGCCCGCAGCCGGGGGGAGAGCTGGTGCGCCCGGGCGCGATAGCGTTCGCCGAACAGATCGACTTTGCCCTTCTCTTTTTTTACCGCGCTTTTCATTTGGCCTCCGCCGGGATCGGCCTGCCGGCAATATGCGACTGCACCTGGGCCACCATCAGAGACAGCGCGGCGTAGGAGTTGGAGATCACCTCTTCCCGCGGCAGTAAAATATAGTGCCCGGTGCGGCAGGCGCGCATAAAGTCGCACCAGCCGGGCATCACGCCTTCCATCGCCTGCAGCTCATCCTGCGGCTTACCGCCGGTATCCGACCGCCAGGTGGCGAAGACAAAATCAGCGTCCAGCTCCGGCAGCTGTTCCGCGCTGACGTCAATGCGCTGACCATCGGGGATCCGCTCAATCAGCGGCGGAAAGCGGAACCCGGCGTCGCGCAGCACCCGGCCCAGCGCATGATACGAATGATGCACCGTGACCTTGCCGTTGTTCGCCTGGATCACTGAGACGCTGTACTGCGGTGGGTTGACCATCGCTTTCAGCTGCTTGATTTGCTCCTGATAGCGGCGCTCGAGGATCGCCAGCCGCGGCTGGGTGCCGGTCAGCTGCGCCAGCTTGCGGTAAATCTCCGGGGCGCTGCCCTGCAGATGGTCGATGCTCACCGTCGGGGCAATCTTCTCCAGTTGCTCCACTGACACGTGGCGGCTGGGCTCGGTGATAATCAGATCCGGCCTGGCGGCGGCTACCGCTTCCAGATCGATATCGGCGGTGCCAATAAAGCGGATATCGCTGTTGTCGAAATCGACGCCGGTGAGCTGGGCGCTGGATCGCAGGTAGTGGCTACCGTCCGGGCGCGTCCGGCCGTGGCTGGCGATCGGCGGCGCCCCGAGCTCAATCAGCGGAATGGTAATGTCGAGATCGTGCATCGAAACGATACGCTGCGGATGCAGCGGCACGGTGACGGTGCGGCCTAAATCATCGGTGAAAGTTTGAGTTTGTGGGGCGGCGGCGCTGACGGCCCCCGTCAGCAACAGCAGCAATGAGACGAACCAACGCATACTACCTTCCTGGTTAAAGGGCATCACGGCGACGCCAGAGCAAGATAACGAAGAACGGGCAACCCACCAGGGCAATGACAATCCCCGCCGGGATCTGCAGCGGGGCAAACGCCAGCCGGCCAAGGGTATCGGTCGCCAGCACCAGCAAGGCGCCAATCAGCGCGCTGCCGCACAGCAGCGATACCTGGCCGCCGCGCAGCACGAAACGCGCCATATGCGGCGCCATCAGGCCCACAAAACCCAGGCTGCCGACGCAGGAGACGCTGGCCGAGGTCAGCAGCACCGGCGCAAAAAAGCGCAGCACCGTCAGCTGCTGCAGACGTACGCCGAGGCCGATGGCGGTCCGGTCGCCCAGCAGCGCCACGTCCGCCGCCCGGGCGGTACAGAACAGGATGATGGCCCCGGGCAGCGTCCAGCAAAAAGCCACCGCCAGCAGCGGCCAGGTGGCGGCCTGCAGGCTGCCCGCCAGCCAGATCATCGCCGTCTGCACGTCGCGTACGTCGGCGGTGGTCATAAAGATGCCGACCGCGGCCGCCAGGCTCCAGGAGACGCCGATGCCAATTAAAATAAAGCGCGGCCGCGAACAGTCGCGGGCCAGCGTCAGGACCAGCAGGGCCACCGCTATGCCGCCGACCATCCCCGCCAGCGGCCGCCAGACCAGGCCCACCGCCGGGAAAAACAGCACCAGCGCCAGGACCACGATGCTGGCCCCCTCTTTGACGCCGATCAGCCCCGGGTCGGCCAGCCCGTTACGGGTGATGCTCTGCATCGCCGCGCCGGCCAGCCCCAGCATGGCCCCGCACAGCAGCGCCATCAGGATCCGCGGCAGGCGGATATCAAACAGAATAAAGCGCGGCTGCTCGCCCATCTCCTGCGGCGCCAGCAGGGCCCGCGCCAGCGTCGACGCGGGCAGCGGAAAGCTGCCGCGGCTAAGGCTGTACAGCCCCAGCGCCAGCAGCGTCAGCACTATGCTGGCGGCAATTTTTAACGCCGCAGGACGCAGCAGCAGCTGGCGGGAGGCGAAAGCCAGCGGCCGAAAACCGGCCCGGTGAACGGCGCGCGTCATTTAAAAAACCTCGCGGCGATAAAGATAAACAACGGCGCGCCCACCAGGGCGGTCATCGCTCCGGTGGCCAGCTCCTGCGGCGCGACCAGCGTCCGGGCGGCGATATCCGCCAGCACCAGCGCCAGCGCTCCCACCGGCGCGGCCAGGGGCAGCGCCAGGCGGATGTCTTCCGTCACCAGACGGCGCACCACGTGCGGCACCACCAGCCCGACGAAGCCGATCGGCCCGGCCACCGCCACCGCCGCGCCGCAGAGCAGCGCAATCGCCAGCAGGCCCAGCAGCCGGGTCTGGACGAGATTAACGCCAAGGCCCAGCGCCACCTTATCCCCCAGCGCCAGCACGTTGAGGCGTGGGGCAATGAGCAGCGCGACGCCTAGGCCGATCAGCGCCGGAACCAGCGCCGTCTGCAGCGTGCTCCAGTTCAGTCCGGCCAGGTCGCCGGCCAGCCAGGTGCGCATCGCCAGCAGCGTCTGTTCATCGAGAATTAATATCGCCGCCGTCACCGCCGACGCAAACCCTGACAGCGCCACTCCGCACAACGTGATGCGCAGCGGCGTCGCCCCGCCGCGCCCGGCAGAGGCCAGCGCCATCACGCCACCGAACAGCAGCCCCGCGCCGCAGGCGGCGGTCAGCGGGCGCCCGGCGGGGAAAGCGCCGAAGGACAGGCCCAGCGCCGAGGTCGCCACCACCGCCAGCGAGGCGCCGGCGTTGAGGCCGAGAATATGCGGCTCGCCAAGCGGGTTACGGATCACCGTCTGCAGCAGCAGCCCGGCGACGCCGAGCGCCGCGCCGGTCAGCAGCGCCGCCGCCAGCCGCACCAGACGCAGATCGATGATAATCCGCTGCTCAAAGTTGCGCGGATCGTACTCCAGCAGCGCCTGCAGCACCGTCTGCGGGGCGATCCAGCGGGCGCCTAAGCCAAGATGCACCAGCGAGGCGGCGATAAGCAGCAGCGTTAGCAGAAGCAGCGCCAGCCGGGGGCGGGGGCGACGCCGCGCGGAAAGCAGGATGGCCACGCTCATTGTGCCGCTGCCTGGCGGTCGCGAAACGGCATAAAGAAGGGTTTGCCGGTTTGCGGGTTAATCGACATCTGCACGTCAACGTCAAACACGTGTTTAATCAGCTCAGGGCTACAGACATCGTTTTCGCTAATCGTGCCGGCGATGCGCCCCTGTTTAAGGAATACCAGCAGATCGGCGTAGTTCACCGCAAAGTTAAGGTCATGGAGCACCGTCACCACCGTGCGGCCATGTTCGCGGGTGAGGGTCTGGAGCAGCTCGAGGATATCGACCTGATAGCGCAGATCGAGCCAGGTGGTCGGCTCATCGAGCAGAATGGTGGCCGTTTGCTGGGCCAGCGCCATGGCGATCCAGCAGCGCTGACGCTGGCCCCCGGAGAGGCTGTCCACCGGCAGATGGGCGAATTCGGCGGTACCGGTTAAGCGCAGCGCCTCCTCTACCGCCAGCTCATCGGCCTCGGACCACTGGCGCATCAGCCCCTGCCACGGGTAGCGCCCGCGCGAGACCAGCTCGAAAACGGTCAATCCTTCCGGGGTCAACGGCGATTGCGGGAGGATGCCCAGCTGGCGCGAGACGGCTTTCGTCGGCATCTGGTGAATGGCTTGCCCGTCCAGACGCACGCAGCCGCCGAGCGGTTTCAGCATTCTGGCGATGGTCGAGAGCAGCGTGGATTTGCCGGATCCGTTCGCCCCGGCCAGCACCGTCATTTTGCCGGTGGGAATGGTCAGGTTGATATCGTCAACGATCAGGGTCTGGCCGTAGCCGGCCGACAGGGCATCCAGTACGATCCCCTGCTCTGCAGGTTTCACCCGCTGTGGCATAACTCGCTCCTGCGCCGCAGCGTTCCAGGCGATAGCTGGACATTCTGCAGTCAAATCAAAATAAATCTCATTCTCTTTTGATCATGACGGGGATGAATGTAGTAGTCAATACTCGCCATCGTCTTCAGACGGGGACGCTGACTACAGCGAGGCTGTGCCAACGCAATATAATTAAAATAAAATAATATCAGATAGATAACTACAGAACATTCCCTACTGGAGGTGTTTAAAACGTCCTGTTCCTCGCCGCTGAATTTTTATCTTGCATAACGTTTACTACTACATCCCTTCATGATTGAATGATTCTCAATTACACATCTGAAGGCGCATTCAGACGCTAAACAGAGTGCTTTTATTATTCAGGGCAATGATTTTATTGGCTTAATCTGACCGCAAAGGCAGATTCGTTCACGAGAAACAGATAATGACTCAACCCCATGTCGCCTGCAGGACGTTGCCAGGGCGCGCGCTTTTTTCGCTTCTTTTTTTAGCCTCACCGGGATTAATGGCCGCCGACAATCGCGCGGCGAAAAGTACTAACGACGCGGAAGAGACTATCACCGTAGTGGCCGACGGCGCGCAGCAAAGCGCCACCAGCGGCTATCAGCCGCTCAACTCCGCCACCGCGACGCTAACCTCGATGCCGCTGCTGGATATTCCCCAGGTGGTCAATACCGTCAGCGATCGGGTTCTCGAAGATCAGCACGCCACCTCACTCGATGAGGCGCTGTATAACGTCGCTAACGTGGTGCAGACCAACACCCTCGGCGGTACCCAGGACGCCTTTACCCGCCGCGGCTTCGGCGCCAACCGCGACGGCTCGATCATGACCAACGGCCTGCGCACCGTGCTGCCGCGCAGCTTTAACGCCGCCACCGAACGAGTGGAAGTCCTGAAGGGGCCCGCCTCGACGCTGTACGGTATCCTCGACCCCGGCGGGCTGATCAACGTCATCACTAAACGGCCGGAGCGGCAGTTCTCCGGTTCGGTTTCCGGGACCTCCACCAGCTTTGGCGGCGGCACCGGCAGCGTCGACATCACCGGCCCCATCGAAGGCACAAATCTGGCGTACCGACTGATCGGCGAATATCAGAATGAGGATTACTGGCGCAATTTCGGTAAAAACAAAAGCAGCTTTATCGCCCCTTCCCTGACCTGGTTTGGCGAGCGGGCAACGGTGACCGCGTCCTATTCGCACCGCGACTACAGCGCCCCCTTTGATCGCGGCACTATCTTCGATCTGAATACCGGCCATGCGGTTAACGTCGATCGCAAAACCCGCTTCGATGAAGCGTTTAATATTACCGATGGCTATTCCGATCTCGCTCAGCTCAACGCCGAGTATCGCCTTAACGACGCCTGGACCGCGCGCTTCGACTACAGCTACAGCCAGGATCATTACAACGATAACCAGGCGCGGGTAATGGCCTATGATTCGGCGACCGGCAACCTCACCCGCCGGGTCGATGGTACCCACGGTTCAACGCAGAAGATGCACTCCACCCGCGCCGACCTGCAGGGCAACGTGGTAGTGGGCGGCTTTTATAACGAGCTGCTGACCGGCGTCGCCTATGAGAATTACGATCTGCTGCGCACCGATATGCTGCGCTGTAAGAACGTTAAAGGCTTTAACATCTATCATCCGGTCTACGGCACTCTCGACACCTGTAATACCGTCTCCGCCTCCGACAGCGACCAGCGGATCCAGCAGGAGAGCTATGCCGCATACGTGCAGGACGCGCTGTACCTGACCGACAACTGGATCGCCGTCGCCGGCGTGCGCTACCAGTACTACACCCAGTACGCCGGTAAAGGCCGACCGTTTAACGTCAATACCGACAGCCGCGATGAGAAATGGACGCCGAAAGCCGGCCTGGTCTACAAGATCACGCCGAACGTCTCCCTGTTCGCCAACGTCGCCCAGTCGTTTATGCCGCAGTCGTCGATCGCCAGCTATATCGGCGAGCTGCCGCCGGAAGAGTCCACCTCTTACGAAGTGGGCGCCAAATTTGACCTGTTAAACGGCATTACCGCCAATATCGCGCTGTTTGATATTCATAAGCGTAACGTGCTGTACACCGAGAGCATTGGCGATGAGACGGTGGCCAAAACGGCGGGCAAAGTGCGTTCCCAGGGCGTGGAAGTGGATCTGGCGGGGTCCATCACCGATAACCTCAGCGTGATCGCCAGCTACGGCTACACCGACGCCAAAGTGCTGGAAGATCCGGATTACGCCGGGAAATCGCTGCCAAACGTACCGAAACATACCGGTTCGCTGTTCCTGACCTATGACATTCATAACGTTTATAACAGCAATACCCTGACCGTCGGCGGCGGCGGCCATGCGGTCAGCAAGCGTTCCGGCACCAACGGCGCGGATTATTATCTGCAGGGGTATGCGGTGGCGGATGTGTTTGCCGCCTATAAGATGAAGCTGCAGTATCCGGTGACGCTGCAGGTGAATGTGAAGAACCTGTTTGATAAGACCTATTACACTTCCTCGATCGGCACCAATAACCTCGGCAACCAGATTGGCGACCCGCGCGAAGTGCAGTTCACGGTGAAGATGGATTTTTAAGCCGGACCATGGCGTCGCGCCGGATATTCATTGCCGGGCGGCGCTGCGCTTGCGCCGGCCTACGTTTCCGTGACATTGGTCGCAGCGCCACCGGGGAATGCGTTCAGCTTACCAGTCCGCCTCCTGGCCGAGGATGCGCAATATATCCTGACGATGCTGCAGCAGCTGCGGGTTATCGCGATGACGGGGAAAAGCCAGCGGCAGCGCAAACTCGGCGATAATCCGCCCTGGACGCGGCGACATCACCAGCACCCGCTCGCACAGCAGCAGCGCCTCTTCGATATCGTGGGTCACCAGCAGGCTGGTATACCCCTGCTGCTGCCAGAGGGCGATCAGCTCCCGCTGCATGCTGATGCGGGTCAGCGAATCGAGTTTGCCCAACGGCTCGTCGAGCAGCAGCAGACGCGGTTCGTTCAACAAGGCGCGCGCCAGCGCCGCACGCTGTGCCATCCCTCCGGACAGCTGCCGCGGCCACGCCTCGCTGAAGGCCTGCAGCCCGATGCGGTCAATCAACGCGTCTGCCTTCGCCTCCAGCCCCTTTTTCCCCTGCGCCTGCGGGCCCAGCAGCACGTTCTGCCGCACCGTCAGCCACGGATAGAGCGTCGGATCCTGAAACACCAGAATTCGCTCCGGCCCCGGGGCGCCGAGCGCCGCGCCGTCGATCTGCATCTGTCCGCTCTGCGGCGCTTCCAGCCCCGCCAGCAGCCGCAGCAGGGTTGATTTACCGCAGCCGGAAGGGCCCAGCAGCGCCACGCTTTCCCCCGGGCGCAGCTGCAGGCTAATATTCTCCAGCACCGGTACCGTCTGTTTGCCAAGCGTAAACGCATGATGAAGATGGCTGATGGATACCGCCGCGCCGCGCGCTATCGTCTCGGTTACCATTGCATCCCTCCTCGCTGCCAGCTCAGCAGCCGGTCACGCAGCATAAATAATCCGCTTATCAGGCCGGAGCATAACAAGGCCATCACCAGCAGCGCGGCATACATATTCGGATAGGCCGCCCAGCCCTGGGCCCACTGGAGGTAAAAGCCGATCCCCGACTTCACCCCGACCATTTCGGCGACAATCAACACCGAAAACGACGCGCCGAGCCCCATAAACAGGCCGACAAAGACGTTCGGCAACGCGGCGGGGATCGCCACCCGCAGGATCAGGAAACGCTGGCTGGCGCCGAGGGTCCGCGCCACGTCGTACCACGCCTTATCAATGCCCATCACTCCGGACCAGGTCAGCACCGTGACCGGGAACCAGGTGCTCAGCGCGATCAAAAACACGCTGGCGCCGAAGCTCGAGGGAAAAATAAACAGGCACAGCGGCAGCAGCGCGGTGGACGGCACCGGCCCCAGCAGACGTAACACCGGATGCACCCAGTAGCCAATCCGTTGCGACCAGCCGATGGCCAGACCGGTGATGAAACCGCTGCTGGTACCCAGCAGCACACCGAGCCCCAGCAGCCCCAGGGAGTGCAGCAGGCTGTCGAGCAGGCGCGGCCAGTCGTCGTGCAGCACCTCGATCAGCGCCTGCGGCGGCGCGAAGAATGGTACCGGCAACACGGCAGTTTTGGCGGTCAGCCCTTCCCAGACAGCAAACAGCACCGGCAGCAGCGCCAGCCACTTGCCGGCATGCAGCACACGCGCGCCGCGCGCCCGCCAGTAGCGATAGCTCAGCGCCAGCAGCAGCAAGCCGCCGCCGAGGGTGAATTGCGCCAGCGCCCAGCCTTCGCTAAACGGCCAGCGCCGCCCGGCGTCGGGCCAGGTAAGAGTAAACAGACCGCCCAGCAGCCACAGCGCGGCGGCCAGCAGCCCTTCTCCCCACAGCGGCGCGCGGCCGGTGGGGCGCGCCAGAGCCTGCTCAGGCGAATACGTTGGCATAGATACTCTCCGCGAACTGATGGGGATCGGTACCCGGCTTGATCACCTGCACCCGCTGCAGGTCGACCGCATACTGCGTCAGCTCTTTCACGAACGCTTCGCCCACCGCGTGATGGCCGTGGCCCTGCCCGTGCAGGATGCCGCTCACCTCCGCTTCACTGGTATTCAGGGCATGGGCGAGGAAGGATTGCGCCACGCTTTCCGGATGCGCAGCGGCATAGCTGTGCGCCTCAAGGATCGCCTGGGTGAGCGCCGCGGCGGCCGGTTTATGGTCCCGCGCCAGGCTCCCGCTCACCCCCAGCACGCAGCAGCTGAGGTTGGCATAATCCCCGGTCATATTGCTGGCGATCAGCTGATACTTACCGGTCTCCAGCAGACGATAGCTAAACGGCTCGCTGCCGCTGATGGCGGCGATTTCGCGCTTGTCCAGCGCCACGCTGAGCAGATCCGCCGGGTAGACTTTCCACTGCACGTCGCTGATCGGGTCGATACCGTGGCGCTTAAGCAGAATGGCGAAGAAGTTTTTATCCGGTCCGGCCATGTCGGTGACGCCGATGGTTTGACCCTTCAGGCTCTCGAGGCCGCCGAACGGCGAGTCTTTAGCCGTCAGCAGGTTCAGACAGCCGCCGTGGGTCCCGGCGGTGAGCTTGACGTCAAAGCCCTGCTCCAGCGCCTTCAGCCAGCGCAGCGCCATCCCCACCCCGGCGTCGGCCTTACCGGTGGCGATCGCCTCCAGCAGCACATCGGTGGAGCTGCCGAAGTTAACAAACTCAACGTCGAGGTTGTATTTACTGAATATCTTCTGCTGCTCGGCGACGGCGACCGGCGCGAGGCATACCGCGCTTTTGTTGATCGCCAGCTTGATCTTGTAGGGCTCTGGCAGGCGCAGCGCCGGATGGGCATCGCCGCCGGCCATGTCCGCCATATCATGAGCCCACAGCGGCAGAGAGACCCCGGCCAGCGCCAGGCCGCCGCTGAGCTGTAAAAAACGGCGGCGGGAAAAAGGGGTTCTGGTCATGGCGTCACCTCGGCGGCGGGCACGCTAAAACGGCGGTCAAAGGTCGGCTTCACGTCCAGCCGGGTGCGGATCAGGCCGTTGGCGAGATAAAAGTCCGCCGTTGCCTGCTGTTGGGCCACTGTTTCCTCGGCCAGCGGCTGCCACTGCGACTGGCGGTTGGCAAACTGCGCGCGGGCGATCTCCGCCGGGAAGCGGATGATCTCCCCCAACGTTTTGCCGTAGCTGTCGAGATTGGCGTAGGCCCAGCGCTCGGCGCCGGCCAGGCGCTGGAGATAATCCTGCAGCGCGGCGCGTTTTTGCGGATCGTTAAGCGCGGAATCCGTTGCCGCGAGGAAGGTATTCCCCGGCAGCAGCCCTTTGCCGCTCACCAGGATCTGCCCCTCGTTGGTCTTCACCATTTCGGTGGTGTAGGGCTCCCAGGTCGCCCAGGCGTCCACCGAACCGTTTAGCAACGCCACTTTGGCGTCCACCGGGCCGAGGAACACCCACTGCACCTCCTTCGGTGAAATCCCCGCCTGCTCCAGCGCTTTCAGCGCCACGAAATGACCAATCGACCCTTTACCGGTGGCGATGCGTTTGCCTTTTAAATCAGCGCCGCTTTTTAACGTGCTGCCGGGGGATACCAGCACCGCGGTCCCCGCCGGGTTGCTTTTATCCACGGCAATAGCTTTGACCGGCGCACCGTTGGCCAGGGCGAAGAGCAACGGCGCATCGCCGATGATCCCCGCGTCCACGGCGCCCGCGTTGAGGGCTTCCGCCAGCGGCGCGGCGGCCGGGAACTCGGCCCACTTAATGTCGTAAGGGAGATTTTGCAGGGCGTTGGCCGCCTCCAGCTGCGAACGCATGCCGCCTTTTTGATCGGCGATACGCAGGGTAAGCCGCTCCTGCGCTGTCGCGTAGCCGCCCAGCGCCAGCAGCATCAGCGCGGCCGCCACCCGGCCTGAAAATGATAGACGCATCGTGATTATCCTTGTGATTGAAAGACGAAGTTGCCAGCTGCCAGCCAGGCGCTGTCGCTCTGTGGGGTATGTACCCGTCCGCAGAGCACATTGCGGTAGTGGCGTTCCAGCGGGTTTTGTCGGCTGAGACCATGATTGCCGGTCAGCTCGAGCGCGATATTCACCGCCTGAATGGCGTTGTCGGTGATGGTGACTTTCGCCAGATTGGCCTCGATGGCGGAAAAGCGCAGCGCGGCGGCCTGCTCCAGCAGGCTGCGGTTGACCAGCAGCAGCCCGGCGATCTGCCCGACTTTCTCCTGCACCCGTGGCAGACGAGAGAGCGGATGGCCGAGACCGGCGGG
>ERZ831601.777-NODE-777-length-29844-cov-3.475310_pt1 | contig 29844 bp, 28 predicted proteins | sample MGYA00519578_ERZ831601 | MGnify/ENA primary metagenome ERZ831601 (study PRJEB31850, sample SAMEA3708717) | human gut metagenome | biome: human gut; feature: human-associated habitat; material: faeces | place: China | collected 2014 ... | reverse complement strand
ACAGGCTGTATCAGGACTGCCGGGCAGATATTTATAGTCTGGGAATGTTAATTTTGTACATGGACAACGGACATGTACAATGTCACGCAGAATCTCTGCATCATAAGAAGTTTTATCCCATTGTAAAAAAATGTATTCATCACAGTATATGGCAGCGTTACCGCAGCGTGAAACAGGTAAGGCAGGCGGTATACAGTTTACAGGCAGAAAATGAATTATCAGAGAACATAAAAGCTCAAAACATTTCTCTTTATGGCACAAAACACGGTGTCGGGACAACGCACATAGCACTTTGTCTGACGGCATATCTTACCCGGAACGGTTTTCGCGCGGTTTATGTGCAGGAAGCAGATGAAGAAGATTTTATCTGCGAAATCCGTGAAAGCATCTTACAGACTGACGGAACGTTCCGGTGTGGAACAATTGCAGTATGTCCGCAGTATCATGGTGCGGTACAGGCTGACCTGTATGGGTACGACTATATCGTAAGGGACTGCGGCACAATTGCGGGGTTGTCAGCGCAGGCAGACATTAAAATTGTTGTGACAGACTTCGGATACCGCAGAAGGCTGGAGTATGAACGGCTTTTACAGTCAGATAAGGACAGTCTGATTTTTGTGAATCATACAGACGGGAATGTTTTTTATAAAGAAACAGGCAGGCTTGAAATTAAACGGCAGTTTTACAGGATACCGTGTGTCTATGACTGGAACAATGGCAGTAAATTATTAGACAGGGTATTTTTGGAAGCGTTGTCTGCAGTGATTTCTAAACCGTGCCGAAAGCAGGTGAAAGGTGGTGCAGGTGCTGGCCGGAAGTACATTATTTCAAAGAATAAGTAAAAAAAGCACGGCAGTCCGTTGGGGTGCAAAAGCAGTATCACACTGCGTTATTGCAGTTATGGGTATTGGCGGGAGTGTCGGAACGACACACCTTTGCATGATGCTTGCAAACAGCATGGCAAACGGGCTTAAGGTGCGGACCGCATTTGTTGAGTACGGCGTGCATGATACGGGCAGTGTCTGCCTGCATCTGGCACAAGAAACAAAAAGTCTTTCGGGTGACATTCACACATTTCAATATGCAGGAATTGATTTTTACCGGTGTATTTCGGAAGAAGAACTTATAAAAATTTCAGCAATGAAATACGAGGCAGTCATACTGGATATGAAATATGGCAGCAAAGAGGTGATGACGGAGTTTTTGCGCAGCGATTTAAAGATTGTCGTTGCCGGCATGAATTTATGGCAGGCAGGACGGCTGAAAGCATTTTTAAAAAATGAGAAACTGCCGTCATCGCACTGGCGCTGTGTCACACTGGGTTATGACAGGAAACTGGCAAAAAAGCTGGAAAAAGAATACGGCATCCGGGTTGGGCTGATTCCGGCAGAGCGAAATCCGTTTGAGTTATCACCGGACGGATTTTTGGAACTTGTAAAATTAACAGAGATGTAAAAAGAAACTACAGACATCATACGGTTTATTTACGGACACCGGATTTTAAACCTATGAATATATATCACAAAATTACAAAATTTTCTGTATGAATCCCCCTTTGTGCAGGAAAAAGGCAGGGAATGGACAAAGAAAGAACATTCCCTGCCCATTTGGTATTGAGAAAAGCCAAAATCTCGTTTATAATTGTCGTACAGTTTTAATGTACAGGAAAACAGGAGCGCCGTAAGGCAGGGTTAAAGGAGAAAATCATGGAACGGGATAGAAAAAGAAAATTATGGAAGATAACAGCGGCAGTATCAGTAGGGATTCTGGTAATTCTTGCAGCGGTGCTGCTGATAAGAAAATATATGCCGACAGGTCAGAAAATGAGTGGATATGATTATTTTAAGACAGATTCGGCAGCAGAAAATGACAGCACACTGGTGATATTGGACAATGAAATACTTTACGATAAAGGGCGCTATATAGACGGAAGGCTGTATTTACAGCAGTCATTTGTACAGGATAATGTCAATATGCGTTTTTATTATGACAAAGAAAGCAATGCGGTTTTGTATTCGGACTGGAGCGCAGTCTATACGTATTATCCGGACGTCAAGGGGTATCGGGACCAGAACGGTAATACGTATGATACGGAGTATGAAGTGATAAAAACGGCAGACGGTGTGATTTATATCGATTTCGAATACATGGCAGCAGTCAGCAACATTTCCTATGAATATGCAAAAGAACCACAGCGTCTGGTGCTTCATACAACCCATGAAGAACAAAATGAAGTGACAATCCGCAAAAACACTGTGGTGCGGTATCGTGCAGGTATTAAAAGCAAAGTACTTGAAAAGGTGAAAAAAGGTACAGTGTGCCAGTACGTGGGTGCGGTAGATGATGACTGGATTGAGGTGATTACGCCGTCCGGTTATCAGGGTTATGTGAAAAAGAATGCGGCTTCGGATGTATACACGGCAGTACCGGAAGATACATATACGGAAGAATACCAGTCCAATCTGTGCGGTTACAAGGTGAATATGACGTGGTTTCAGGTAACACAGCGTGCCGCCAATGCTTATATTGATACGTATTTAGAGGATGTTTCCGGTATTAATACGATTTCACCGACATGGTATTCGATTGCAGACGGCACCGGAGAGCTGACCAGTCTGGCATCGGATACGTTTGTAAGCAATATGCACGCCAGGGGCTTAAAAGTGTGGCCGCTTGTCAATGATTTTAATAATAATGTTGATTATGCAGCGTTTTATTCCAGTAAAACGGCAAGAACGAAGCTGATTAACAACCTGATGCAGGAAGCACGTCAGTATGGTTATGACGGCTACAATATTGATTTTGAATATGTAAAGAAAGATTTCGCGGACGATTATTTACAGTTCTTGCGGGAACTGTCTATCGCATGCCAGAATAACGGGCTGGTGTTATCCGTGGATAATTACAAACCGGCAAACCACAATGCCCATTATGAACTGGCAGAACAGGCGGTTTTTGTGGACTACATTGTGATTATGGGGTATGATGAGCATTACGCAGGTTCAGATGCGGGATCGGTGGCTTCCCTGCCATTTGTGGAGGACGGTATTTCAAGAGCTGTCAGCATGGTACCGTCAGAACAGGTGATTAATGCTGTTCCGTTTTACACGCGCATCTGGACGGAGAATGCCGGGGAAACCAAGAGCCGTGCAGTGGGAATGCAGGCGGCGATGGATGCCATGCAGGAAAATGGCGCAACAGCCGAGTGGGACGAAACAACAGGACAGTATTACTGCACGTATGAAACATCCGCAGGAACGGTTCAGATATGGTTTGAAGAAGACCGCTCTATTGGTGAAAAGATGAAATTGTATTCAAAATACAAGCTGGGCGGTGTGGCAGAATGGAAACTGGGACTTGAAACCTCGTCGGTATGGAGTATTATTAGTAATGGACTAAACTACGCATCATAATAGAACGGTACGGTTCATACAATACAGTAAAAATAAGATGTGGCAGGGTAGTTTGAATCGGAAAAGACTGATTACGGGCATGACGGTGATTTTACTGCTGGCAGTGTATGCGGGAATGTATATTGTACTGCCTGCGGCAAGACAGACAGCCGGGAAAAATGAAACGACAGAGAGCAGACAGGAAGAAAATCAGACGGCACAGGCAGACAGTACCCAAAGAACCGTTGTGCTGGACAGCGGGCATGGCGGATTTGATCCGGGTAAAGAAAGCAGCGACGGCATATTAGAAAAACACATCAACCTTGCAATTGCAGAGCGGTTAAAGGAACTGCTGGAGAAAGAAGGAATCCGGGTTGTGATGACGCGGACAGACGATAATGGCCTGTATACAGAGAGTGATTCCAATAAAAAAATTGCAGATATGAAAAAGCGGTGTGCGATTATTGATGCAGCAAAGGCGGATATTGTTGTCAGCATTCATCAGAACAGCTATCAAAGCCCGGAAGTAAAAGGTGCGCAGGTATTTTATTATAAACATTCGGCAGAAGGTAAAAAACTGGCACAGATTTTGCAGAAATCTTTGAAAGAAAATCTGGATATGGAGAATAAGCGGCAGGAAAAAGAAGATAGTACATACTATATGCTGCTGCATACCAGTGCGCCGACTGTGATTGCGGAGTGCGGATTTTTATCTAATCCACAGGAAGCGGCTCTGTTAAATACTGCCGAATACCGGCAGAAGGTCGCAGAAGCACTCTGCAAAGGAATATTGGAATATTTTACGTCTACAGGAAAATGAAGAAGGCGCTGCATACGGCAGCAGAAATGGAAGGAACATGGAAACGATTATTGCACAAATCACAGAAAATGAAGAACAGAATCAAAAAATATATGAGCAGGCATCAGACATTTTAAAAAGAGGCGGTCTGGTGGCTTTCCCTACAGAAACCGTATACGGACTGGGTGCAGATGCGCTTGATGAGGAGGCATCGGCTAAAATTTATGCGGCAAAGGGAAGACCGTCCGATAATCCGCTGATTGTGCATATTGCGGATACAAAGGCACTGGAGGAGCTTTCCTGTGATGTTACCGCACAGGCAAAGCTGCTGGCGGAGAAGTTCTGGCCGGGACCGCTGACCATGATTTTAAAGAAAAGTGACTGTGTGCCAAAATCCATTACCGGCGGACTGGGTACGGTAGCCATCCGTATGCCGAGCCATCCGGTTGCAGCACAGTTAATCAGAACTTCCGGGGTGTATATTGCAGCACCGAGTGCCAATATTTCAGGGAAACCAAGTCCTACAAGAGGAGAACATGTCATTCATGATATGAAGGGCAGAATTGATATGATTATTGTAGACGATACGGTTGATATTGGTGTAGAATCTACGATTGTAGATTTAAGTGAAGATGTTCCTACAATTTTAAGACCGGGTTATATTACAAAAGAAATGCTTTCGGAAGTGCTGGGAGAAGTACGTATTGATCCGGCGATTATGGGCAGTGTAAAGCCGGGCGTTGTACCGAAAGCGCCGGGCATGAAATATAAGCACTATGCGCCCGATGCAGACCTTGCAATTGTAGAGGGTGACATCGATAAAGTTGTAGATAAAATCAACGCACTGACAAAGGAAAAAGAAGCCTTAGGATACCGTGTAGGTATTATGGCAACACAGGAAACAAAAGACCGCTATGAAAGCGGTGTTATAAAAGTAGTCGGCAGCAGAAAAGATGAGGCGACTGTCGCTCACAACCTGTACGCAGCCCTGCGGGAGTTTGACAAACAGCAGGTGGCATACATTTATTCAGAGGGCTTTTCTGAAAATCAGGTAGGGCAGGCAGTCATGAACCGGTTGATTAAAGCCGCCGGACATACTATAATAAATGTCTGAAAGTGACAGAAGCGAGGACTTTCTATGAATACGTATAGCAGAATTTTGTTTGTCTGTGCAGGAAATACATGCAGAGGTCCCATGGCGGCGACAATCATGCAGCAGTTTGTACAGGATATGGGTATCCTTACAGATTCAAGAGGAATGGTTGTCTTGTTTCCTGAACCTTATAATCCCAAGGCGGTTGCAGTCTGTGCGGGACACGGCATGATTATGCCGAGTAACAGTGCAGCACAGCTTGAGAATACGGATTTTGACAACAACACACTGGTACTTGTGATGAATCAGTCAATGAAGCAGAAGATTTATGAAAGCTATGACCGGGCAATTAATGTGTATACGCTCGGGGAGTTTGCCGGAGCGGGCGAAACAGAAATTGCAGATCCGTATGGACGGGGCATTGATGAGTATAACCAATGTTTTGAACAGTTGTATGTATTGATTGAAAAAGCAGCAGAAATAATCAGAAAGAACATGGAGGAAGAAAAAGATGATAGCAATCGGCAGTGATCACGGCGGAGTAGAGTTAAAGGAAAAGGTAATCAAGCATTTACAGGCACGCGGCATTGAGTGTGAAGATACAGGATGTTACAGCACGGAATCCTGTGATTATCCGGTATATGCAAAGAAGGTAACAGATATGGTGACATCCGGAAAATGTGAACTGGGTATTTTAATCTGTGGTACCGGTATCGGCATGAGCATGGCAGCCAATAAAGTGGATGGCATCCGTGCGGCATTGTGCCATGACTGTTTCAGCGCGGAAGCCACAAAACAGCACAACAATGCAAATGTATTATGTATGGGGGCAAGAGTAATCGGGGAAGGACTTGCCTGCAAAATCGCAGACATTTTTATTGATACTCCGTTTTCAAACGATGAACGTCATATCAGAAGAATCAGCATGTTTGACTAAATGGCGGATTAGAAGAAAGGTCAGGGAATGCAATGAGCGATAAGAGAAAAGATTACATTTCATGGGACGAGTATTTCATGGGCGTTGCAAAGCTTTCCGCCCTGCGTTCGAAAGATCCGAATACACAGGTGGGTGCGTGTATTGTCAGCGAAGATAATAAAATCCTCTCTATGGGATATAACGGACTGCCAAGGGGCTGCTCCGATGATGAATTTCCGTGGTCAAGGGAAGGCGATCCGCTGGATAATAAATATCTGTATACGGCACACAGTGAGCTGAATGCCATTTTAAATTATCAGGGCGGCACATTGCAGAATGCAAAAATGTATGTGACACTGTTTCCGTGCAATGAATGTGCGAAAGCGATTATTCAGGCGGGCATTAAGACACTGGTCTATGACTGCGACAAGTATTCTGATACGGCATCGGTGATTGCATCGAAAAGAATGCTCAATGCCGCAGGCGTACGGTATTATAAATACGATTCGACCGGAAGAACCGTGCAGATTGAACTGTAGGGTTCCGTGGAAATATGCCGTTTGTGCATGACAGCATGGACAAAAACAGTACAGTGTGTTTAAGGAAAAATGTAGATAAAAAGGACTGTAAATGACAAAGCGCGAAGAAAAATGCTCAGAGCGTACTGTCAGTTACAGTTCTTAAAAAATTCATGGAAATTGATGTACTTACGTGTTATTGCAGTTTCGATAAATGATTCAAAGCCGGATTTAATACTTCATACCGTTCCAGTTCATCTAAATAATCTTTAAAATCCCCGTTATAAATAATAGAAAGCAGTGCATTGAGGCGGTGCAGGGAAGTTACCAGCATATCATTGCTGATAATGGACATGCGGCAGGCATCTGCCAGTTCATCTAAATCCACAACGCGGACAAAACCGTCATTTTCAATAATAACATCGGCAAGCAGATCGGTAAAAATATAAGTGTCGGTATTTTTATCATAGCTTGTGTCAATAATATCACAGTAAATATAAGCGAGCGTTCCGTTCTCCTTATAAAATTTGCTGATTTTCCAGCCGTGTTTTACGACATAGTAGGATATTCCGTAGGAAAATTCTTCCTTTGGATGCAGTGTTTTCCAGCGGGTAATAATATGTCCGTCTGAAATGGACACAATCGTATCATTTTTTAAGTGAATACATTCTGAAGGAATGAGACGTTTTCGGTAAAGTTCAGGCATAGACCATCCTCCTGTAAAAGTAATTTGTGTAAAATTGTTTCAGAACCAAAGTTTATGGGCAAATTATAGCAATTTTCATAGGAAAATTCAATGTAAATGAAAATATTTCTAAAATAAATGCACAAAAATAAATGGACTTTTTTGTCGTGAAATGTTATTATATTAACAAGCATATAGGTCGAAAGGAAAAAATATGAGTGGAAAGGGTTCACCGTATCGGAATATTGTTCTGATTTCGCAGATTGGTATTAATATGCTTGTTCCTGTGTTTATATGTGTAGCGGTCGGTGTATGGCTGGATAACAGATTTCATACATGGTTTACGCTGCCATTGCTGATATTGGGGATTGCCGCGGGAGCCAGAAATGCTTATGCACTTGCGATGGATACTATCAGGATGGACGAGAAAAGACGGAAAAAAGAACAGGAGGAGCAGATTAAGGAAGTTCTGCAAAAGGCGAAGGATGAGAAAAATCATCGACAGGATTAAAGAGTTAAATGAAGTGCTTCCAGAAGTGTTTCTGGTAGATTTGCTTTATCTGCTGGCAGGAGAGCTGGTTATCTGGTTTTTAGTACCCAATAAGCAGATGTGTGCTGTGGGATTTCTTATGGGTGTAGTCTATTCCATATTTTCATCTGTTCATATGAGTTTTCGGATCCGTAAGATCGTTTACGGTCACGCGAACGAATCAAAGACCCTGCTTATTGGATATTTTATCCGTCTTGCAGTGATGCTTGTACTGTTTACAGTATTATATCTGTTTCATATCGGCGATTTATTGTGTGCGCTGATAGGAATGTTTTCTATGAAAGTATCGGCTTATTTACAGCCGTTTACTAATAAAATATTATCAAAAAAAGGAAGGTGAGAAAGTGGGAAGCACAATGATGACATCATTGGTGGCATGCGACAGCAGTTTTATGATTAAGTCGCTCTATTCATTCCGGATACCCGGGGTTGATTATGACTTCAGTATCAACACCACCCATGTGGCGATGCTTTTAGTGTCTTTGTTTATCCTGATTGTTGCGATTATTGCAAGAGTCAAGATTAATAAAGCAAATGCATCGGATACACCGGGAATGTTCCAGAATATTATTGAGCTGGTTATAGAGATGCTTGGCAGCATGGTTGATGGAATTATGGGTAAGAATGCCAACAGATTTGTAAATTACATTACAACCCTGTTTGTCTTTATCATAATTTCAAACATTTCAGGGCTTTTTGGTCTTCGACCACCAACGGCAGACTACGGTGTTACATTAGCGCTGGGTCTGATTACATTTGTACTGGTACAGTTTAACGGTATTAAAAAGAATCACGTTGGGCACTTTACAGCATTGTTTCAGCCAATATGGTTTTTATTCCCGATTAATTTAATTGGTGAGTTTGCTGTACCGCTGTCTCTTTCACTGCGTTTGTTTGGTAATGTTATGTCAGGAACCGTCTTAATGGGCTTGATTTATGATCTGCTCGGACCGTATACGGTAGCGTATCCGGCCCTGCTGCATGCTTATTTTGATTTGTTTTCAGGCTGCATTCAGGCATACGTATTCAGTATGTTGACGATGGTTTATGTCAACGACAAGATTGCCGATTAAGGGCAAAATATTATTCTATTTAAATGGAGGAAATGAAACATGAATATTAGTGGACAGGAATTTATTCAGGCTATGTCAGCAATTGGTGCCGGTATCGCAATGATCGCCGGTGTAGGTCCTGGTGTTGGTCAGGGTATCGCAGCAGGTCATGGTGCAGCTGCAGTAGGTAGAAATCCGGGCGCAAAGTCTGATATCACATCGACAATGTTACTTGGACAGGCCGTTGCCGAAACAACAGGTCTTTACGGTTTCGCCGTAGCGATTATCTTAATGTTTGTACAGCCATTCAAGGGTTAATCCGGGCAGATAAGTGTAGAAACATTTAAGCTGGCAGGAAGGAGGCTAAAAACTTGAATAATTTAGGTACATTTGTCGCTTTGGCAGAAGGCGGGCGATTATTTGGACTTGATTTGCAGCTTCTTCTCGACGCAGCAATCACTGCGGTGAACGTATTTATTCTTTTTATTCTGCTTTCTTATATTTTGTATAATCCGGTACGGACGATGCTTAAGAAAAGACAGGATAAGATTACAAGCGACAGAGAAACCGCTGAATCCGACAAGGCAGAGGCTCTCGCATTAAAGAAAGAATATGAAGAGAAGTTAAAAGCAGCCGATAAAGAAGCTGAAAGTATCCTGAGTGAAGCAAGAAAAGTTGCTATGCACAATGAGCAGAAGATTGTTGATGAAGCAAAACAGGAAGCTGCACGAATCATTGAGCGTGCAAACGCGGAAGCAGAACTTGAGAAACAAAGAGTTGCAGACGAAGTAAAACAACAGATTATTTCAGTTGCTGCTGTAATGGCGTCAAAGTTTGTTGCAAAGGCAATGGATGATCAGGAAAATGATGCTCTGATTGAGCAAACTTTAAATGAAATGGGTGAGAATACATGGCTAAGTTAGTATCAGCAACTTATGGTGATGCGTTATTTGAACTTGCCGTGCAGGAATCCAAAGTAGATTCATTGTATGCGGAAGCAACAGACTGTTTGAAGGTTTTTGAAGAAAACAGCGAGCTTGGCAGATTACTGAATCACCCTAAGATTGATAAGAGTGAAAAAGAAAAGGTTATTGAAAATGCTTTTGGGCAGTTTGTTTCAAAGGATATAACCGGTCTGCTTGTGCTGATGGTTTCAAAAGACAGGCAGAAACAAATTATGGAAACACTCCGGTATTTTATCGGCAAAATCAAAGAATATAAAAAAATCGGCAGCGCGGTAGTATCTACAGCAAAGCCGCTGACAGCCGCACAAAAAGAAAAAGTGCTTTCCAGACTGCTTGCAACGACAGGGTATGTGGATTTTGAGATTGATTATATCGTAGATGAGTCCCTCATCGGCGGTATGGTAATCCGGATCGGTGACAGGGTCGTAGATAGCAGTATAAAGACAAAATTAGACGAGTTTGCAAAGGATTTGAAAAAAATCCAGCTGGCATAACTTGTACATTAATAGAAAGAGGGTGCGTTGGCTCCATGAATTTAAGACCGGAAGAAATCAGCTCGGTAATTAAAGAGCAGATCAAAAGATATTCTACGGAACTCGAAGTATCTGACGTCGGTACGGTTATTCAGGTAGCAGATGGTATCGCCCGTATTCATGGCCTTGAAAAGGCGATGCAGGGTGAACTTCTGGAATTCCCGGGTGAAGTATACGGCATGGTTTTAAACCTGGAAGAAGATAACGTTGGTGCGGTTTTACTTGGTGATTCAAGAAACATCAACGAAGGAGATACCGTAAAGACAACAGGCCGAGTTGTAGAGGTTCCTGTTGGCGATGCGATGTTAGGTCGTGTCGTAAACGCACTGGGACAGCCAATCGACGGCAAGGGACCGGTTAATACCGAAAAGTTCCGTCAGATTGAACGAGTTGCCTCAGGTGTTATTACAAGAAAATCCGTAGATACACCGTTACAGACAGGTATCAAAGCGATTGATGCCATGGTACCAATCGGACGTGGACAGCGAGAATTAATCATCGGTGACCGTCAGACAGGTAAGACTGCCATTGCGATTGATACAATCATTAATCAGAAAGGTCAGAATGTAAAGTGTATTTACGTTGCAATCGGACAGAAGGCTTCAACCGTAGCTTCGATTGTAAAGACATTAGAAGAATATGGCGCGATGAGCTATACAACAGTAGTTGCATCTACTGCCAGTGAACTTGCACCGTTACAGTATATTGCACCATATGCCGGATGTGCGATTGGTGAAGAATGGATGGAACAGGGACAGGATGTACTTGTTGTCTATGATGACTTGAGCAAGCACGCAGCTGCATACCGTACACTTTCCTTACTCCTTAAAAGACCACCAGGACGTGAGGCTTATCCTGGTGATGTATTCTACTTACATTCAAGACTCTTAGAGAGAGCTGCAAGAATGTCAGATGAGTACGGCGGAGGTTCCCTGACTGCGCTTCCGATTATCGAAACACAGGCAGGCGATGTTTCTGCATATATTCCGACAAACGTTATTTCTATCACAGATGGTCAGATCTATCTGGAAACAGAAATGTTTAATGCCGGATTCAGACCTGCTATCAATGCCGGTCTTTCTGTATCACGAGTTGGTGGTGCTGCCCAGATTAAGGCGATTAAAAAGATTGCAGCGCCAATCCGTGTGGAACTGGCACAGTACCGGGAACTGGCATCTTTTGCTCAGTTTGGTTCAGAACTGGATGCAGATACAAAGGAAAAGCTCGCACAGGGTGAAAGAATTAAGGAAATGTTAAAGCAGCCGCAGTATCAGCCAATGCCTGTTGAATATCAGGTCATGATTATTTATGCGGTTACGAAGAAGTATGTCATTGATGTTGCAGTAGACAGAATTCTCGATTTCCAGAAAGGATTGTTTGATACAAAGTATCCGCAGATTCCGGAAACAATCCGTACAACAAAAGTGCTTGATGAAGAAACAGAAAAAGCTTTAATCAGTGCGATTGAAGAATTTAAGAAAACTTTCAAATAATAGCGAAGCTTAGAATGGAGGTAATTGATTATGGCCTCAATGAGAGACATAAAAAGGCGTAGAGACAGTATTCAAAGTACCGGTCAGATTACCAAAGCCATGAAGCTCGTTTCCACTGTAAAACTTCAGAAAGCGAAGGGAAAAGCAGAGAGCACAAAACCGTACTCCGATTTAATGTATGAAACTGTGAGCAATATTCTTGCAAAGTCAGGAAATATTAACCACAAGTTTTTAAAAGCAGGAGATTCCAATAAAAAAGCGGTGATTGTGATTACTGCAAACAGAGGACTTGCAGGCGGCTATAACAACAATATAGCCAAGCTCATTACAAATAGCGATATCCCGAAGGAAGATGCATATATTTATGCAATCGGACGAAAGGGTAGGGAAGTTCTTGAAAGAAAAGGATATGAAATCAAGGCGGATTATTCCGATGTGATTAACGAGCCGATGTACACCGATGCAAAAGAAATCTGCAATGAAGTGCTGGAGCTTTTCACAAACGGAGAAATTGGCGAAATCTATCTTTCTTATACATCCTTTAAGAACACCGTTGTCCACGAACCAAAACTCATTAAGCTGCTTCCGGTTGAACCGGAGCAGCAAAAAGAGGGCGGTACAGAAAGCACGGCACTGATGAACTATGAGCCGGATGAAGATGAGGCACTAAATATGATTATACCAAAGTACATCTGCAGTTTAATCTATGGTGCGCTTGTTGAATCCGTAGCGAGTGAGAACGGTGCCCGTATGCAGGCGATGGATAGTGCTACAAGTAATGCAGAAGAAATGATTTCAGACCTGTCATTGAAGTTTAACAGAGCACGTCAGGCTTCAATTACACAGGAACTGACAGAGATTATTTCCGGTGCAAACGCCATAGAGGGATAAAAAGTGAAACCGCATCAATGATGCAGCATGGAGGTAAAGAATGGCAGAAAGAAATGTTGGTAAAATTACTCAGATTATCGGTGCCGTACTGGATATTAAGTTTCCGGAAGGCGCACTGCCAGAGATTAATTCAGCAATTGATATTCAGACAAAAGATGGCGGCAGGCTCGTAGTTGAGGTTGCGCAGCATCTTGGTGATGATACAGTAAGATGTATTGCCATGGGTCCGACAGACGGACTTGTCAGAGGTATGGAAGCAGAATCTACAGGTTCTGCTATTTCCGTACCGGTTGGTGAAGAAACTCTCGGCAGAATGTTTAATGTTCTGGGTGAACCTATAGATAATAAACCGGCTCCTGAAGTGAAACAGCACATGCCGATTCACAGAAAGGCACCTACTTTTGCAGAACAGTCTACAACAACAGAAATGCTTGAAACAGGTATCAAGGTTGTTGACTTACTGTGCCCTTACCAGAAGGGTGGTAAAATCGGTCTGTTCGGTGGTGCCGGTGTAGGTAAGACGGTATTAATTCAGGAACTGATTCGTAATATTGCAACAGAGCACGGCGGATATTCCGTATTCACTGGTGTAGGCGAACGTACCCGTGAAGGTAACGACCTTTACTATGAAATGAAGGAATCCGGCGTTATCGAAAAGACAACCATGGTGTTCGGACAGATGAACGAACCACCTGGAGCCAGAATGAGAGTTGGTTTAACAGGTCTTACAATGGCTGAGTATTTCCGTGATCAGGGCGGTAAGGATGTACTTCTTTTCATTGATAATATTTTCCGTTTTACACAGGCTGGTTCCGAAGTTTCAGCGCTTTTAGGACGTATGCCTTCAGCCGTTGGTTATCAGCCGACACTTCAGACGGAAATGGGTGCATTACAGGAACGTATTACATCTACAAAGAGCGGTTCTATTACATCTGTACAGGCCGTATACGTACCTGCCGATGACTTAACGGACCCGGCTCCGGCTACAACTTTCGCACATCTGGATGCGACAACCGTACTTTCACGTTCAATCGTAGAACTTGGTATTTATCCGGCTGTAGACCCGCTTGAGTCTACTTCCAGAATCCTTGACCCACGTATTGTAGGTGAAGAACATTATAAGGTAGCCAGAGCAGTTCAGGAAATTTTACAGAAGTACAAAGAATTGCAGGATATCATCGCAATCCTTGGTATGGACGAACTTTCAGAGGATGATAAGCTGGTCGTATCAAGAGCAAGAAAAGTACAGAGATTCCTGTCACAGCCATTCTTCGTAGCCGGACAGTTTACAGGTCTGGAAGGAAGATATGTGCCGATTAGTGAAACAATTCAGGGCTTTAAGGAAATCATCGAAGGTAAGTATGATGACATTCCTGAAAGTTACTTCTTAAACTGCGGTAATATTGATGACGTACTTGCAAAGTGTAAATAATCTGTAACAGGTTAAACGACACGGGTAAGAATGGAGGAATCAATGGCAGATATGAAGACATTCAGGCTGTTGGTAAACACGCCTGACAGAGTATTCTACAATGATGATGTGACAATGGTAGAGCTTTCCACAACGGAAGGTGAGATTGGTGTATATGCAGAACATATTCCTCTTACATCAGTACTGGTACCGTGTGTTATGAATATTCATGTAGATGGAGATGTAAAAAAAGCTGCTGTACACGGCGGAATTGTTGAGATTTTACAGGATAAGGTAACGGTGCTTGCAGAAATTGCAGAGTGGCCGGAGGAAATCGATGTAAATCGTGCCAATGAAGCCAGGACAAGAGCAGAGCGCAGACTTTCAAGCAACGACCCGCAGATTGATGTGGTGCGTGCGGAAGCGGCGTTAAAGCGTTCTCTTGCACGACTGGGTGCAGTACGCTAAATAAATGTATAAACCTTCCAATTTATGGCGATACTTAAGAATACCATAAGTTGGGAGGTTTATTTATGTTCAGGGATTGTTGGGATTATATCTGTTATAAAATACAGGATATGATTTTAAAAAACGGACAGAATCAAAACAGGAAGAAACAAGAAAATATAAACAGGACGACACACAGAACAACACACAGAAAGGCACGGTTCTGGCTGCAAAAGACCGCGGTTGTTATTGCGGGAATTTTGTGGCTGATAACAGCGGCGAGGGTATTTTGGAATATGCCGCAGACGGGTGTACAGGAAAATGTTTTAAGTGCGTTTGGCAGTGCATCCTACAAGGAAGTGTGCGCAGATATTTCTGCATATGGCAAATATGGCAGTATGGAGCTTACGGATACGGCAAAAGAGATTATCCTGGAAAAGGCGGCAGAAAAAATAGGGATTAACCGGTATACGATAGAACAGACAAGCCGGGACAATGTGGAAACAATGCAGCTTTCCCAAAACGGTGAAAACGGCAGTGTTCTTTGCAGATTTATAACGATTCATCAGGAAAATGTGGAGTACGAGCAGTACCTTTACATCGGTGTGACATTAAAAAATACGGTAGATGCTTCTTTTACATATGAGAAGCTCATTCGTCAGATAATGGAAGAAATGCAGATTGATACGGAAGTCAATGTCAATTTAAAGGGACAGATTCACGGGGCGCTTACCGATACGCAGAAAGAGCAGTTTGCACAGGATATGCTTGATATGATGAATGCAAAACTAAGTGTCGGTCGTCATATGGAAGATGTGTATACTGTATACGCATATAACAAAGGAATTAAAAATTATATTATGATAGGAAAAGACAAGGTGAATGTCAATATCTGCATCGGATATGACGAAGAAAAAAATGAAACCACGGTGTATCTTGCGACACCGATGAATATGCAGGATTACTAAACGGCAGACTATGAAAATCTGCATTTAGGCTTGTAGTTTTTTGGTAAACAGATTAAAATAAAACTATTCATCAATATTTGAAAGTAAAAGAGGAACAAATCAGTGACGATAGAAGAATTACTTGAACAGTGCATCCAGAAGAACTTGATTGATTTGACAATCAGCGGATTAAAAAGGAAAAATGAAGAACTTCCGGTAAAGATAAAGGTACGTCCGGTTGCCATGAAAGATAACATAGAATATCAGGTTTCAGAGTTTATCGGAAGGAAAGTATTTCATAAGAATTATAAAAAAGACGAATTGAAAAAGAAGATTACAGACTGGATGCAGGAGGACTACAAGCAGGCACAGTTTACCATGACCGATGCAACGGCACAGATTTTGTCCGGGAAGCACAGTCAGACCGTGAAATACAAAAAATGTAAGGAAGTCCGGGTGCAGAGGGATTTGTCGCACAACCGTACCAAGCGTTACATTCTGCCGGAAGGAACGCCGGTTGGATTTCTGATTGATCTGGGCGTTATGACCAAAGAGGGTAAAATTGTACGGCAGAAGTATGATAAATACCGTCAGATTAACCGCTTTCTGGAATTTGTCGAAGACATTCTGCCGCAGTTAAGCAAAGAACGGGAGCAGACGATTATTGATTTTGGCTGTGGAAAGTCCTATCTGACCTTTGCCATGTACTATTATTTAAAGGAACTGAAAGGCTATGATATTCGTATTATCGGGCTGGATTTAAAGGAAGATGTCATTGCACACTGTAATGAGTTAAAGGACAAATACGGCTACGGAAAGCTGTCATTTCTTGTCGGGGATATTGCATCCTATACCGATGTTGATGCGGTTGATATGGTGGTGACACTGCATGCGTGTGATACGGCAACGGACTATGCGCTGGCTAAAGCCGTGCAGTGGGGCGCAAAAGTCATTTTATCCGTACCGTGCTGCCAGCATGAAGCCAACAGAATGATGGAAAATGAACTGTTACAGCCGGTGTTGCAGTATGGTATCTTAAAAGAACGCATGGCGGCAATTATGACGGATGCCGTACGGGCAAATCTTCTGACAGCAAAAGGGTATGACACACAGATACTGGAATTTATTGATATGGAACATACACCGAAAAATCTGCTGATTCGTGCGGTTTATACCGGAAAAGACAGTGAAAATGCAGCAGAAGCATTGAAAAATATGGAGGAAGCACTCCATTTGAATCTGACCTTAAATAAACTGCTGGGCGAATAGACCGCAGATGGATAATGGAAAGGATTAAGTTATGGACAACAGGGAAAATGCTACATATAAATATATTATATTGGCAGTCGCATTTATGGTAACTGTCGTGGTTACATTTATATCCATGAATTATGAGACGTCAGCCATATCGACAATGACAATGACACAGGCAACGCTTCCGGTCGTTATGATGCAGACCGAAGAAGGCCAGTTGTTTAACCGGTTATACGGTTATACACAGAAAGTCGATGCTTCAATGATGGGAGAAACACTGACACCGCTGCCGACAGATAAGAAATTGTCCGTTGTAGTGGATTTGTATGGACAGGAATTAGAGGGTGTTTCGTACAAGGTAAGAGATTTAAGCGATTTATCGCTGATTGAAAATACAAAAGTAGAAGATTATACGCAGGACGAAAGCCGTGCAGATGTTGTGCTTAATATTAAGAATCTGATTGATAACAATAAAGAATATCTGTTAGAGATTACGATATCGACAAAAAAGCAGGAAGAAATTTATTATTACACGCGGATTATCAGCGGTACGGATTTTCAGGTGCAGGATAAATTGAATTATGTGCTGGAACTCAACAGCTATGCGTATGACCAGACACAGTTGAAAAATCTGACACAGTATCTGGAAACGACATCTTCCGGAGATAATTCCAATTTCGGAAAGGTCAATATTCACAGTAAGCAGTCACAGGTTGGCTGGGGTGAATTAGGACCGTTTATTGAAAGTGACAGAATTCCTTCAATTACACAGATTGGTCAGGAAACGGCAGAAATTACAATAGATTATATGGTGGGTGCAGAAAATGATAATGATTCCTATGATACATATCGTGTAAAAGATTACTATAAAATACGCCAGTCCGGCAGTAAATTGTATCTGCTCGATTATGAGCGTGAGGCAGGGCAGTATTTTGACGGTCAGAATGATTTTCTGTCATCCTCCAAAATTAATCTGGGTATACAGCCGGATACGGATGTGATGGCGCAGGCAAGTGATAATGGGCAGTATACGGCATTTGTCAGCCGGAATACACTCTGGGAACTGGATTCGGACAATTCAGAATTAACAAAGGTCTTTTCATTTGATGCAGAGGATTCGGACAATATCCGGGAACGCGGCAGCCAGCATGAAATCCGCATTATGAGCGTATCGGACGAAGGCAGCCTTTATTTTCTGATCTGCGGCTACATGAGCCGTGGTGCGCACGAAGGGGAAATGGGCATTTCGCTGTGTTCGTATAATTATGGGGAAAATGTGGTGCAGGAAGAACTGTATCTGCCGGTAGATGTTTCCTATGAGAGTATGGAAGAACGCATTGGCGGCATTGCTTATGTGAATGACAACAACTTGTTTTATATTTTAATTGACGATACATTGTATGCCATTAATTTAATCAGCCGTGAAGTCATGACAGAAGTTTCAGGGCTGGCACAGGGAACGTATGCCGTTTCTAAAGGCAGAAATATGATTGCATACAGCGAAAATCATTCGCAATATGATACGGACAGTATCCGCATTTTCAATATGCAGGATGGCACGGATTATACCATTCGTGCAGATGCGGGTGAAAAGCTCAAGGTGCTGGGCTACATTAATTCAGATTTTATTTATGGCATTGCTGATGCAGAGGACATTGTATCCGAAGGTGACGGCAATACTTTTTTCCCGATGTATCAGGTGAATATTATGGCATCGGATTATACTATGCAGAAAGAATATAATGAGCCGGGCATTTATGTGTCTAATGCGATTGTCGATAAGCTGCGTGTGAATCTGTACCGTGTTGTGAAAAATGCAGACGGCAGTTTTTCAGAAACAACGATGGACCAGCTGATTAACCGGGAAGAAAACAGCACCAGTGACGGTCTGGTTATTGATACCATTTCAACGACCAACCGAAAGACCGAGGTGATTCTTGTGTTAAAAAAAGCGATTTCTAATGTGAATAATATCACGGTGCGTTATTCAGATAAGATGATTTTTAAGAAGGATGAAACATCGGATTTATTAATGAAACACTAATGAGAGGTTTGCATGAAAAAGTTTAAGAAAATCATACGGGCAGTTTTGGTGCTTGCGGTGCTTGCGGGACTCATTTATCTGATTCCCAAAGTGATTACGGTTGTGCGTTTAAAACGTGCGGCGGATTCTTATGTAGCGGCAAGCTCGGTCAGTACCTTTAAAGATTCAAAGACAACGATTATCTATGATACGAATGACCAGGAACTCTGCACAATGAAGAATACAAAGGATATGTATTATGTGTCGTATCAGGAGATTCCGGCGACACTGGTTAATTCCTTTGTCGTTATGGAAGACCGCCAGTTTTATAAACATTCCGGTTATGATATCAAGGCAATTCTGCGTGCCATTGTGATTAATCAGAAAAGCAACGATATTGCGCAGGGAGCAAGTACCATTACCCAGCAGCTTGCAAGAAATATTTTCCTGTCGCAGGAAGTGACATGGCAGCGTAAGGTTGAGGAGATTTTTATTGCGGTCGGTCTGGAAAAGAAGTACAGTAAGAATCAGATTCTGGAATTTTACCTGAACAATATTTATTTCGGAAACGGATATTATGGCGTGGAAGCTGCGGCAAGAGGATATTTTGACAAATCCGTGTCAGAGCTTACGCTTGCGGAACAGACTTTTATCGCGGCGATTCCCAACAATCCGACACGCTATAATCCGCTGACAAATTATGACAATACCGTCCAGCGTAAAAACCTCATTTTACAGCAGCTTTACGAGGCGGATGATATTGGTTCGCTCGACCGCTATATGGCTGAAACAGAAGAGGTTGTCTTAAATCCGCATCAGACAGAGGAGATTAACAATTCGGTTGTAACGTATGCAAGGCACTGTGCAACCGAATCGCTGATGAGTGTATCGGGCTTTACCTTCCGTTATAATTTCAGTTCGGAAGACGATTATAATGCATATGAAGCTACGTATGATACATTTTACAATATGTGTCAGCAGAAGCTTTTAAGCGGTGGCTACAGCATTTACACCTCCATTGATATGAATATACAAAATCAGTTACAGCAGGCAGTAGATAACAATCTGGCGGCATATACGGAAAAGTCTTCGGAAGGTGTATACAGTATGCAGGGAGCGGCAACGTGTGTGGATAACAGCACCGGAAATGTGGTGGCGATTGTCGGTTCGCGCAGTCAGGAAGACATCAAGGGCTATGTTTTAAATCGTGCGTATCAGAGTTACCGCCAGCCGGGCAGTTGTATTAAGCCGTTAAATGTCTACACACCGTATTTGCAGCTTGGCAATACGCCGGATACGAAGGTTACCGATTCGCAGATTGACGGCGGCCCAGCCAATGCCGATGCAAGCTATGCCGGAGAGATGACGTTGACAGATGCCGTAAAATGGTCTAAAAATACGGTTGCATGGAACATTTATCAGCAGATTACGCCAAAGACGGGAAGTTCCTTTTTAATAAAAATGGGATTTCATAAAATCTGGGTGGATAAAGATTACAATGCCGGTGCATTAGGCGGTTTTACGTATGGTGTGACAACGGAAGAAATGGCAGGCGGATATGCAGCACTTGCCAATGACGGTGTATACAGAAAAGCAACCTGTATCCGTCTTATTGTAAATGCTTCCAATAAAACGGTTGTCAATGAAACGAACCGTGACAGCAAGGTTTATGATAAAAGTGCATCGCGCATGATGACACAGATGTTAAGGGAAGTTGTATTAAGCGGTACGGGAACATCAGCCAATGTGGAAAATGCAGTTGTTGCCGGAAAAACGGGAACGACAAATGCCAGCAAAGATGTATGGTTCTGCGGATACAGCAAGTATTACACCACAACGGTATGGGCAGGATACGATTATCCAAAAGAAATGTCCGGTGTCAACAGCCGTGTCAATGCAATCTTTAAAGATTTTATGACGGCGGTGCATACCAATCTGCCTGTAACAGATTTCAGTACGGTTACACAGCAGACAACACAACCGGAGACGACAGCGGCAGTACAGGAGGAAACGCAATCCTTACCGCAGGAAACTACAGCAATTGTGCCGGAAATGGAAACGACAGGGATTGAACAGGTAACACCGCAGCAGGTTCCGTCCACGACAGCACAGGTGCCAACAACAACACCGTATCAGCGATGGACGACAGCACCGGCACAGCCAAAGACAACGGCACCGATGCAGTATGGCGATATTGACGCCACGATAAGAACCGATCCCGATGCAACGGCACGCGGAGAGTGGTAAATGTGAACAAGCCATAAATCAAAGCTTGTTCACATAACACTTTGTGCCGACAGCGGCACAAAGTCGTCCGTTGATGCGGGTAGATGAGAAATCGAACAAGCCATAAATTAAAGGGATAGGAAAATGTGAATCAACATTTTCCTATCCCTTTTTGCCGGGCAGCGCCCAAAGCCTGCATACATTAATATTACTTGCCGTAATGTGTTTCGTTGTATTCCTTAACACGCTGCTGGATTCTTTCAACAGGGCTTAATAAGTTGCTGATAGAAGAATCGTGGTTTAACGTATCAACTAATAAAGCAATGTATTTGCTCATATCTACATTGATATACCAAGGCTTAGAAAGCAGTTCTTCCGGCTGGTATACAAGGTTCGTTGTAAGAACACGGTCAATAACGCCGTTTTCATAAGCTTCATCAAATTTCTTAAATCCATTTGTGAACAGACCAAAGGTTGTCGCACAGAAGACTCTCTTTGCTTTTCTTCTCTTTAATTCAGCAGCAACATCAATCATGCTTTCGCCGGAAGAAATCATATCGTCGATGATGACAACATCTTTTCCTTCTACGTTAGAGCCTAAGAACTCATGGGCAACAATCGGGTTACGTCCGTTGACAATCTTTGTATAGTCACGTCTTTTATAGAACATACCCATATCCAGACCGAGGACGTTTGCAAAGTAAACAGCACGTCCCATACCGCCTTCATCCGGGCTGATTACCATCATATGATCGCTGTCGATGTGTAAATCGTCAACACCCAGTAAAAGATATTTAATAAACTGATACGTAGCAGAAACGGATTCAAATCCCTTTAACGGAATTGCGTTCTGTACACGCGGGTCATGTGCATCAAATGTAATGATGTTATCCACACCCATATCTGTGAGTTCCTTTAATGCAAGTGCGCAGTCTAAGGATTCACGTCCTGAACGTTTATGCTGTCTGCTTTCATACAGGAATGGCATAATAACGGTAATTCTGCGTGCTTTACCACCGGCAGCAGCGATAACACGCTTTAAATCTGCATAGTGGTCATCCGGTGACATATGGTTCTTATAACCGCATAAAGAATATTCAAGGCTGTAATTACATACGTCAACCATGATATATAAATCATATCCACGTACGGAATCGTTTAAAACACCCTTTCCTTCACCGGAACCAAAACGAGGGGTGCTTGCACTTACGATATAAGAATCTCTTTTATATCCGCTGAAAGCGAGTGTAGATTCATCTTCGTGGTCGCGCTGTTCTCTCCAGTCAACAAGATAATTATTTACCTTTTTGCCTAATTCTGAGCAGCTGGCTAAAGGAACGATACCTAAGGTACCATATGGAATAGTTTGTGTGTGACGTTCGTCTCGTGGCATAATTAAAATCCTCCATTAGTATAATACGATACAAATTTGTATTTAACACAATATAAAATATAATCATTCTTTGCCGATAAGTCAATGATTTCCTAAGGTTTTTGCCCTGTTTTTTTCAAAAGACGGATATCGGCACCCGCAAGCTTTAACAGCTTATAAGCACTGGTGAGGCGCGAAAAAATTCGCTCCGAATACATGTTGCGGATATCTGAGAGCGAAAGGTTGGTTGAGATAACCACGCTTTTTCTTCTGAGAATCCGTTCATTGATACAGTAAAACAGGCGGGAACTGGTGTAGCTGTTGGCAAATTCCGTGCCGAGGTCATCAATAATGAGCAGATCACAGTCTAAAATGTAGCTGCTGTCAATTGCCGTATCAGATGTATCCGGCTTGTTAAAATCCTGCTGTTCAAAGCATTGGAACAATTCCACGGCAGTCAGGTAAATGACACTGTGCGAAGAATCGAGCAGTTCCTTTGCAATACAGTTGGTTAAAAAAGTCTTTCCAACACCGGTATCGCCAAAAAGCAGCAGATTATCATAGGTGGTGTCAAATTCATCCACAAAGCGGTGGCATATGGACACAATATTCTGCATATTATTATAGGGTGTCAGTCCAATGGACGGAATCGGCGTTTTTTTATCATACCATTCATAGGAAAAGGTATCAAAATTTTCCGTCGTGATGATATTTTTTAAATTAGAATCGTGATACACCAGCTCAATGGCTTTTTTGGTGAAGCAGGCACATTTATGCTGACCGATATAGCCGGTATCCTTGCATTTCGGACAGGTATAGACAGGCTCTAAATAGTCTGCAGGTCTGCCAAGAGCGGCAAGACAGGCGGCTTTACGGTCTGCAAGTTCTGAAAGCTTTTTCCGGTAGGCGGTCTTGTAATCCGGATTTTTTAACATTTCTGCCGCCGCCTGCATGGAAAGCCCGATAATATCGTCTTCGATTTGGGCAATTTCAGGACATGCGGCAGTCACCTGCGCATACCGTTCATTCTGGATATGCCGGTTTTCGGTGCGGATCGCATCGTAAGTCCGCATAATTGCATCATGTTGGGAATTGGTAAGTGCCATAACCTTGTCCTTTCTAGCTGTTATTGCTGATTAAAGCGCTCTCTAAGCTGTCAATGTCGGTATCACGCTGGTGAAAATTGTGAAAACGGTTGTTATTCGGGCCGGGAGCAGAAGCTGCATTGGTTGCTTTTTTCTGAGTGCGCAGCAGTTCATATTCAGCATCTGATTTGCGGATATCTTCGGGTGTTTTTACATTTGCCTTATTCCATTTGGTAAGGATAGAGTCTGCGTATTCAAAACTCGGCTGATGCGTTGCCTTTAAAGTGCGGTTGCAGGCTTCAATAATCATATCAGCATCAAAGCAGTACGTGTCCGTCCATTTGGTGATAAACTCCCGTTCCCGCTGTCCGGGGTCGCGGCTTCCGATGCCAAAGGCATTCATCACGGAGTAAATGGTCATATTGTGGTTTGCTGTTTCAAGCTTTGCCTGTTTGACGGAAGTAATTCCGGCTTCTGCCCAGCTGGCAGCAATTTTTTCAATATAGCGCATACTCTTATGACCCTTTTGTACGCAGTAGCCGACCAGATATTCAATCAGGTCTGCGGGCAGTTTTAAGGTGTCGTAAAAATAGGCAATCCGCTGAAGTGCAGAAGAACCAAGAGGTTCGCCCATGTATTCTTCTACGGCGAATAAAAGCATGGCAAAATTTTCATCGCCAAGTTTAAATTCGCTGATGCGGGTTCCGGACCGGCGGTTTCTTTTGCGGCTGCCGTTTCCATCAGAGGAGCCACAGCGGATGTCATAGTGTGAGGTGCAGAAGCTGACACGGCAGTATTGACAGCCGGACTGTTTACGATGGCATTTGGTATGACAGAATTGTCTACATAGCGGGGGTCAGCCTCCCTGGAAGCGGACGAAGCAGATAAATCCGTAAAGGAGATGCCTGTCAGCATGCCGTCCGGGCTGAAATTTAAGCGCAGGGCATTCATTTTATCCCAGTAGCGCAGCCCGCGCAGAATGTCGGCTTCCGTCTGGTTGAATAAATCTGCCATTTCAGACACAGATAAAGAAATGTGACCGGCAGACACACAACGCAGAAGATACAAATATATTTTTACAAATTCACCATTTGCCTGTGGCATTAAGGTGTCAATAAAATAATTGGAAACGGCGGTGTTATCCGCACGGTTTTCCATATGTAATGTAATTGTATTCATACAAAAAACTTCCTTATCAATTCAGTTTCTTCATTATAACACACACCAAAACAAAATCAACAGGTGGAAAACACAGGGTTATCCACTGGGGATATTGTGGATAATGTGGATAACTTGTAAAAGAAAAATGAAATGCGTGTAAAAAGCGGAATTGTGGACAAGTCCTTATAAACAGGAAATCCACACACAGAATCAACAAAAATGTGATTAAGTATGTGGATAATGTGGATAACTATGTTGAAAACCAAACTATTTTACTGAAATTATTGAGAAATCAAGGCTTCCCCGATTTGATAGACATTTCCGGCACCCATAGTTATCAACAAATCGCCGTTGATACAATTTTTTGATAAAAATTTCTCAATTTCTTCAAAAGAGCCAAAATAAAAACACTCTTTGCCCAGTTTTTCGATTTCGTGTTTTAAATCAAGAGAGCTGATGCCCAGTGTATCCGTTTCTCTTGCAGCATAAATATCGGCAAGAATAACCTTATCTGCGTGGGAAAGCGCTTCTGCAAATTCCGTGAGCAGAATTTTGGTACGCGAATACGTATGCGGCTGGAATACACACCAGACGGTTTTGTGCGGATAATGGGTAGCCGAAGCAAGCGTTGCCTTAATCTCATCCGGGTGGTGGGCATAGTCGTCAATGACTGTGACACCGTTAAATTCGCCCTTCTTTTCAAAGCGGCGTTCTGTACCGTGAAAACCTGAAAGACCGGTGGCAATCACTTCAAGTGAAAGTCCCAGCTTTTTTGCGGCGGCAATGGCGGCAAGAGAATTGTATACATTATGCACGCCGGGAACAGAAAGATGAATCTGGCCGGAAGGTGTTCCTTCTATTAAAAGAGTGTACGTGCAGCAGCCCATTTCATCAAAAGCAATATCTGCAGCGCTGTACATGCTCTTAGCCGGGTCAGAACCGACAGTAATGACTTCACAGGAAGTGTCCTGATAGAAGTATTCGTAATTGTCAATATCGGTATTGATAATTAAAGTACCGTCTGCCGGAAGCTTTTCCGTAAACAGCTTAAAGGAATGACGGATATCGTCAATATCCTTAAAGAAATCGAGGTGGTCTTCCTTGACATTTAAAATAATGTTCATGGTCGGGTGGAAGGATAAGAAGCTGTTGGTATATTCACAGGCTTCTGTTACAAAAATACCGGACTGTCCGACACGGATATTACCGCCGATACTGTCTAAAATGCCGCCGACAGAAATGGTCGGGTCACAGTTACCTGCCATTAAAATCTCCGTCAGCATGGAAGTTGTCGTTGTTTTTCCGTGTGTACCGGCGATATTGACAGCGGTTTTGTAGTTGGTCATAATCTGTCCGAGCAGTTCGGCACGGGTAATCGTAGGAATACCCGCAGCTCTTGCTGCCGAAAGTTCAGGATTGGTGTCCCTGATGGCAGCTGTGTAGACTACTAAGTCAATGTCACTGGTAATATTGTCAGCCGTCTGGCTGTATACAATATGACAGCCTGCGGCAGTAAGTTCTTTCGTGAGTGCAGATTCAGCAGCATCTGAGCCGGATACGGTAAAATTCTTATCCCGCAGTATATGTGCAAGACCGCTCATGCTGATTCCTCCAATACCGATAAAATGTACATGAATAGGATTATTAAAATTAATATGATACATGGTTGAATCCTTTCTTATTAAATATAGCAGATGAAAAACATCATACAATCATATTATAAACGTATTGCGGAAAAATTCAAACTTTATTTTCACCGGTGCTGACATAATATTTACGGTACAGATGTCATATGGATTGCTCCGTGCTGCGCACTCTCACAATCCTGCCCAGTATTCGCATATCGTGAAGCATTCGCTTCACTTTTATGCGAATACTGGGCGGGTCATGAATCCTTACAGCCGCGCTTGCGCGAGCGCATCGCGGTGATAAGGATTATGACCTTGACATCTTAAATTATATCGGAAAAATAGGTATTATTTGAAAATATCCGCATAAAATGTAAATTGTATTGCGTATGTGTTATATACAAGTGTAATTGTTTTATTAAAGGATAAAAATATTTAGAATTTTACAAAATTCTTTTTACTTAATGAGTCACATATGATATAATTGTTTTATCAAAACAGGTTTATTATTATAACATCAGAGGTGATAGCATGATTAAAAAAGAGATGATTGCCATGTTATTGGCAGGGGGACAAGGCAGCAGACTGGGAGTGCTGACTGCAAAGGTAGCGAAGCCTGCGGTATCTTTTGGTGGAAAGTATAGGATTATCGATTTTCCATTGAGTAACTGCATTAATTCAGGCATTGATACGGTAGGTGTGCTGACACAGTATCAGCCGTTAAGACTGAACTCGCATATCGGTATTGGTATTCCGTGGGATTTGGACAGAAATGTCGGTGGTGTAACTGTACTTCCGCCGTATGAAAAGAGTTCAAACAGTGAGTGGTATACAGGAACAGCCAATGCCATTTATCAGAATCTGGAGTATATGGAACAGTATAATCCCGATTATGTTTTGATTTTGTCAGGAGATCATATTTATAAGATGGACTACAAAATCATGCTGGATTATCATAAGGCGAACAATGCGGATATTACGATTGCCGCAATGCCGGTTCCGATGGAAGAAGCGAGCCGTTTTGGTATCGTGGTAACAGATGAAGATAACCGCATTACAGAATTTGAGGAAAAACCGACGCAGCCAAAGAGCAATCTGGCGTCAATGGGTATTTACATATTCAGCTGGAAGGTATTAAAGGAAGCTTTAATCAAGCTGAAAGACCAGAATGAATGTGACTTTGGCAAGCATGTTATTCCGTACTGCTTCGAGAACAATAAACGCATTTTTGCGTATGAGTACAACGGATACTGGAAAGATGTCGGAACACTCAGTTCTTATTGGGAAGCAAATATGGAATTGATTGATATTATCCCGGTGTTTAACCTGTATGAAGAATTTTGGAAGATTTATACCCGCACGGATACGATTCCGCCGCAGTATATCGGGGAAAATGCTTACATAGAAAAGAGTATTATCGGTGATGGAACGGAAATTTACGGAAAGGTTTATAATTCCGTTATCGGTGCCGGCGTCGTCATAGAAGAAGGCACGGTGGTACGTGATTCAATTATTATGAACAATTCAGTTATCGGAAAAGACAGTATTGTTACAAAGTCGATTATTGCAGAAGATGTTCAGATTGGCAGCCATGTTGAACTTGGGGCAGGCGAAGAAGCAGAGAATGTATTTAAACCAAAAATTTATAATTCAGGCCTTGTTACAGTCGGTGAATGTTCCGTTATCCCGGACAATGTAACAGTAGGTAAGAATACAGCTATTTCCGGCGAGACGACCATTGATGATTATCAGGAAGGGCAGCTTGCAAGCGGAGGCATCATAATTAAGGCAGGTGATAATGTATGAAAGCAATAGGAATTATTCTGGCCGGTGGCAATAACAAACTGATGAAAGATTTATCAAAAAAGAGGGCAATCGCGGCAATGCCGGTTGCGGGAAGCTACAGGGCAATTGATTTTGCATTAAGTAATATGTCCAATTCCCGTATTAATAAAGTGGCTGTTATTACACAGTACAATGCCCGTTCTTTAAATGAGCATTTAAGTTCATCAAAGTGGTGGGATTTCGGCAGAAAGCAGGGTGGACTGTTCGTATTTACACCGACAATTACAGCAGACAGCAGCTACTGGTACCGCGGCACGGCAGATTCTTTATATCAGAATCTGAATTACTTAAAGACAAGCCATGAGCCGTATGTTGTTATCGCATCCGGTGACGGTATTTATAAGATGGATTATAATAAAGTGCTGGAGTACCATATCGAAAAGAAAGCGGATATTACGATGGTTGTCAAGAAAATGACAGACCGTTCGGAGATTAACCGTTTCGGACTGGTAACGATGACAGAGGAAGGACGGATTACCGATATCGATGAGAAACCGCTGGAAACCAATCTTTCCACTGTTTCAACAGGAATCTATGTAATCCGCAGAAGACTGCTGATTGAACTGATTGAAAAGGCAGCTTCAGAAGACCGTCATGATTTTGTAAGGGATATTCTGATACGTTATAAGAATATTAAAAAGATTTACGGATATAAGCTGGAAAGCTATTGGAGCAATATCTCATCCGTAAGGTCTTACTATAAAACCAATATGGACTTTTTAAAGAAAGATGTCCGTGATTATTTCTTTAAGCAGTATCCGGATATTTATTCAAAGGTAGAAGATTTACCGCCGGCAAAGTACAACTGTGGTGCACAGGTCAGCAACAGCCTTGTATCAAGCGGATGCATTGTCAACGGTACAATTGAAAATTCGATTTTGTTTAAAAAGATTTATATCGGAAATAACAGTGTAGTAAAGAATTGCATTATTTTAAATAATGCATATATTGGGGATAACTCTTATCTGGAGAACTGCATTGTGGAAAGCGGAAGTACCATTAAAGCCAATACTAATTACAAGGGTGAGGGCGAACCGTTGATTCTTGATGAAAACAGTCCGATTTATTACTAAAAAACTGCAACGACACAAAAAGATTATGGCTGCAACAGGGGGCAGCAGAAGGGGCGCTTATGAATATTACAGACGTACGTGTTAGAAAAATCAGCAAAGAAGGAAAGATGAAGGCGGTTGTATCGGTTACGATAGATGATGAATTTGTTGTACACGATATTAAGGTTATCGAAGGCGATAAGGGGTTATTTATTGCGATGCCAAGCAGAAGGTCGTCAGACGGTGAGTACAGGGATGTAGCCCACCCAATCAACACCTCGACAAGAGAACGGTTACAGGCGGTGATTCTGGAAGCCTATGAAAAGGCAGAAGAATCGCCAGAGGAATAATGAAGTAAAAACTTTTATGAAAAGGTGTAATCTCAGAAGTGGGGTTACACCTTTTTATAAAGGGTTTGATAATACGTATATGGAAATATTTATAAAAAATAAAAAATATATAAAGAGGTTGAAGATAAATGAGGTATAATATATAATATTATTAAT
>ERZ831601.759-NODE-759-length-30395-cov-4.649407_pt1 | contig 30395 bp, 20 predicted proteins | sample MGYA00519578_ERZ831601 | MGnify/ENA primary metagenome ERZ831601 (study PRJEB31850, sample SAMEA3708717) | human gut metagenome | biome: human gut; feature: human-associated habitat; material: faeces | place: China | collected 2014 ... | reverse complement strand
TGATTCTCATCCGCGGAAACGGGAACTTGAATTTGAGCAATGTGCTCCTCGTTGATGTGGGCGGGGAGCTTGCTGGTCTGCTCTTTGCTTATGATGCGAAGGAGCAGACGGTTTCGGGCATGATGGAGGGCTTTTTGGGTGAAGCCCGTGTGAAGCCCATGCGTCCGCTTCTGGAAGCGAAGGTCGAAAAAGCGTTATGGATTAATACGCTTTGGGTGAATGAAAGCTTCAGAGGGAAGGGACTTTCAAAATTGCTGATGGACGTGGCGGGTGATTTGGCGCGCGAGCGCGGCTTGACGTCCATTGCGCTGCACTGCTGGGCAGACAATGAGCGGGCACGTCGCTTTTATGAGCGATGTGCCTTTGAATGTCGGGATGTGATTCCGACGGCTGATGCACTCCTCGTGAGGCATTCGGATGCGGGAGAGCTATGGGTAAAGGCGCTGTCGGAGAAAAACGGGGTGAAGGCGTGAAGATCGTAGCCATCTCAGGTGCGACGGGCGGAATCGGGCGCGCATTGGCGCGTGCCTATGCAAAGCCCGGCGTGATGCTTCTTTTGGCCGGGCGCAGGCTCGATGTGCTGACAGATACGAAGGCGTTCTGCGAACGTCTTGGTGCGAAAGTGGAAATCGACGCTTACGACGTACGGGATGAAGCCGCAACCGTGAGGTGGTGCCGCAAAGCGGCGGCTTTGGGAGCGGTTCGGCTGATTCTTGCGGCGGGTGTATCTGCGTCTGTGAAAGAGGTGCGCAATCATGCGGACGAGGCGGCGTACTATCTGCCTGAAAGGATGGATGACCTGAAGCGTGAGCTTGACGTCAATGCCGTCGCAAATATTTTGGCGTGCAATGCATTCGTGCGGGCAGTCATGCAGTCGAATACGAATGGCAGGTCGAAGGTACACGTGCAGGTTGCCATAGTGGCTTCGCTTGCTGCGTTGACGGGATTGCCGGGATCGCCGGGCTATTCGGCTTCGAAGGCCGCGCTTCGCGTGTTCGGTGAGGCCATCCGACGGTTGACGAAAGATCGGAACATTGGGATCACGGTGCTTTGTCCGGGCTTTATCGAGTCCGACATGAGCCGGCGCTATCAGGGTGCGAAGCCTTGGCTTATGAATGCGGACGAGGGCGCGCGCAAGATGAAGGCCGCCATTGAGTCGGAAAAAGCGGAATATGCCTTCCCGCGAATTTTGGCCTTTGGCATCGGCCTGCTTAATCTGTTGCCGAGATGCCTGCAACCTCTGTTTCTAAAAGGCTTTTTCTTTACGGTTAAGCCTGATCACGAGAGCGCATCGACGAAATGGTGAGGTGCTGACGATGTGGGCTTCTGTATGCGGAGCCATAGTGGGCTTGAGCCTGATGCTGATGTCGGCTAATCGGGAGGCTGCGCCGGCAGCTGCGCCGACGGTATTTCTCACCAGACAGGAAAGACAGGTGGGCGATGTCGTAGCCGTGATGACGGTGGCGAACGTCTTTGCATTGCTGCTACTTGTCACGGACCGCTATTGGACATCCGTTTCCATCGGCGCAGCCTTAATTGCGCTGCTTTGGGCAGGCAATCGGCTGAAGGTGGCGATCCTCAATGAAGTTCTTGTCTTTTCTGACATCTTTTTGGCGGGGCATGCCTTGCGGTATCCGCGACTTTATTTCGGCTATGCCCCAAAGTGGGTCTGGCCGGTGGTAATCGCTGGGGGTGCTGCACTTGGCTGGTGCTTGACGATCGAAGCGCCGATGAATGTCTTGACGGATGGTGAGCGTCTGGGATTCGTCGGCCTTTGGCTTGGGGGGGGCGGCCTGATGGTTGTCAGAATGGCGAAGCCCTCGGGTAGGATCAAGAGCTTCCTGTCGCATTATCCCATGAGTTTCGATACGCAGACCGATGCCTGGGCTTATACGCCGTTGGGAGCCGCTTTGCTGCATGTTCTTCGGCACGGACAGTATCGTCATGCCCTTCGAGAGCGTTTTGCGAAGATCAAAGGGGAGAGTGTGCGATCGTTCGACGGCAAGCACACGCCGGCACTTGGGCATCGTCTCCTCATTCAAGCCGAATCCTTTGTGCCCATCGGCGCGCTGCTTGATCGGCCGAGCCGTATGCCCGCCATCGACGAGCTGATGTGCCGGTCAACAAGCGGTGCGCTGAAATTAGACTGGCGCGGAGCTTATACAATGCGAACGGAATTTGCCGTGTTGACGGGCATTGCACCGCGGGAGCTTGAGACCTACGGCTTTGATCCGTATCGGCTGGCAGCCATGATGCCGATGCAGAGCCTGGCGTGGCAACTGAAGGCACAAGGCTACCGAACGGTTGTCTGTCATCCCAACGACGCCAGGTTCTTCGAACGTGACAAGGTCATGAAACACTTGGGCTTTGATGAATTCATCGATTTAAGCGTCCTGCAGACAAAATGGCCGAAAATGATGGAAAAGAGCGCGCTTTGCGGGCGGTATGTCAGCGATGCTTCACTGCTTCAATGGGCGGCTGAGTATCTGCGGGCTGCGAAGACACCTACTTTTTTGTTCATCATCACCATGGAAGCTCATGGTCCATGGGATGGGAGGAAATTCGAAGGGGCTCAAGCCTTGAGCGAAGTCGAACGATACGAAGTGCATCTTTCTCATCTCAATGACGGCGTGGTGAGGATCGGCAAAGCATGGGGAAAGAATGATGCCTTGTCGATTTTGATGTACGGAGATCATCTGCCGGGACTCGAAGCCCTAAGAGCTAGGACGCAGGATATTCCGGCGGATACGGTTTGGTTGATGTGGGATGGGCGCAGTTATATCGAAATGGCATCTGCAAAATCCGGCCGTTTAAGAACGGCGAGTCCGCTCAAACCAGAGGATTTGGGTAAGAAATGGCTGTCCAGAGAGCCGTTTATATAAGGGTTTTCGCGCATTTCTCGACGCGAGATCGCATGAGGTAGAGCAAATGGATGACTTAAAGTGATTTTTGGTCTGAAATGCTTATATCACAGTCGATCTTATGAATGTTGATGCGACATTCTGTTGCGTTCGTGCAACATGAGGTGATAATCATCGAAAAATATTTTGAAGTTGTCATCACGCTTTAGTAAAATGCGTAAAGAGGTATGAGAGCCGTAGGGACAATGGTGCTCTTGGGCGAACTACTTTAAGCTTATCGTATGTAAGCGCATGTTCTCGACTACCAGTTGAGAATGAATTTTCATACAGGATAGAAATATGTTTAAGAAATCTCTCGCTGCGGTTGCCGTTCTCGGCGCCTTTGCCGGTTCCGCTTTTGCGGCTGAAGTCACGATGTACGGTGTGATCGATACCGGTCTGATGTACACGTATGAAGACGTTGCTGACGGTAACGCTACTACCGATCTTGAACAGCACACGCTTGGCCTCGAAGGTGGTATCAACTCCTCCAACCGTTTCGGCGTCAAGGGTACGGAAGAGCTTGGTAATGGCATGAAGGTCGGCTTCAAGCTTGAAAACGGTTTCAAGTCCGATACGGGTGCCTTGAAGACGGAGGATACGCTCTTTGATCGCGAAGCTTCCGTTTCTCTCTACGGTGACTTCGGTACGCTCTCCATGGGTCGTATGGGTGGCGTGGCTTCCTCCGCCGGTACGTACGACATCGTCTATTCCATGGCTGATGCCTTCGACGGTGGTGACAACAATATTCTTGGTCTTGCCATCTCCGGTCGTTCCGACAACATGATCACGTACCAGACGCCGAAGTTTGCTGGCCTCCAGGGTACGTTCCAGTACTCCTTCAACCAGAGCGGTGCTGAAAAGGATCAGTCCTCCAACAACAATCAGTTCTTCGCTACGGCTATCACGGGTGAATTCGGCAATCTCAACGTGGTCGGTGCCTATGAATATACGAATCGCAACAAGGATGACCGCAAGTATGTTCGTAAGGATGCTCAGACGGTTTACCTTGGCGGCAACTACGATTGCGGTTTCGCCAAGACCTTCGTGATGGCTCAGTATTTCGAAGGTGCTGATGCTGCTTTCGGTTTTGAACTGCTTGGTGAAGATTCCATTATGGACGCCACCGAGTCCGCTCAGGGTATGAAGGGCTATGGCCTGCATCTCGGCACGATCGTTCCGGTCATGAACGGTGATTTGACGGCTGCTCTTTACTATGTCGACGGCAAGATTGAAGGTGTCAAGGAAATCGGCACGCACGTTTCTGAAGACTTCGATGCTTCCTACATCGGCGGTTCCGTCCGTTACGAATACCCGCTCAGCAAGCGTACGTCTGTCTATGTCGGTGGTGGTGCTGCTCAGGCCAAGATCGACAATGGCAACGATTCCAGCGATTACAAGGAATTCATCGGCCAGGCCTACACGGGTCTGACGCACCGCTTCTAATTGCGTCCTTCAGTGGATTTGACAACCCACATGAGGAATTATCAGGATGATTGAATTCGTCACCTGATGAGCTAAATGAAACCCTCTGTGAATTGCTCGCAGGGGGTTCTTTTTCTTTGGCTGTTGTTTTCCATTTTCCTCTGGGGAGAGTGTGTTTGGTTTTGTGGTTTGAGAGCAAACGACAAAACCAAACATTCAAAATGGGCGTGCATGAGAAGGTACCCGTTTGAAGATGAGCGGCTGAACCTGCGTGCAAGTCAATATGTTGAAAGGAATAGGTATGGTTTACGAAAAAGGTTTTGCCATTGTCGGTATCGGCTGTCGCTTTCCCGGTGGCGTGACCTCGCTGGATGGGTTGTGGAAGGTATTGACGAACGGGATGGACGTGGTGACGTCGGTTCCGCAAGAACGTTTTGACATTGGCCGCTACTGGCATCCCGACCGAAAGGCATCGGGGCGTACTTGTTCCGTGAGTGCCGGCATTGTCGGCGACGTTCGCAAATTCGATGCCGCCTTTTTCGGCATGAGTCCGAAGGAGGCTGAGGTCCTTGATCCGCAGCAGCGCATGGTGCTTGAAATGGCCTGGGAGGCCTTTGAAGATGCCGGCATTGCGCCGTCTGAAGCAGCCGGGACGAAGACGGCCGTTTATATCGGCGCGGCTTCGACCGACATGGGGATCATTCATGCGGACGATCCGTGCGTCATGGGCCCCTACGCCATGACGGGGACATCGCTCTCCATCATTGCAAACCGCCTCTCGTATTTCTTTGACCTGCACGGCCCGAGCATGACGATCGATACGGCCTGCTCGTCGAGCCTTGTTGCGCTCCATGAAGCCTGCCGCGCGATGGAAGCCGAAAACCTGCCGATGGCCTTGGTGGGCGGCGTGAATGTGCTGCTTTCCCCTATGTCCTTTGTGGGCTTTTCGAAGGCGCACATGCTCTCCGCCGACGGCCGCTGCAAGGTGTTCGACGAAAAGGGCAACGGCTACGTGCGAAGCGAAGGCGGTGCGGTCATTTTGATCAAGCCTCTGGAAGCCGCGCTTCGCGATCATGACGCCATTCATGCGGTCATTCGTGCAACAGGTGTCAATTCCGACGGCCGCACGAGCGGCATTGCGCTCCCCAACGGCGAAGCGCAGAAGGCGCTTTTGGAATCTATTTACGAGGACAAGCGGATCGATACGTCTCGCATTGCGTATGTTGAGGCGCATGGTACGGGAACGGCCGCAGGCGATCCGATTGAAACGAAGAGCATCGGCGAAGTGCTCGGGCATCATGATCAGAACGATGCGCCGCTTTGGATCGGATCAGTAAAGGGTAATCTCGGCCACTTGGAAACCGGATCCGGCATGGCAGGGCTGGCTAAGGTTTTGAACGTCCTTGAACATCAGTGCATTCCGCCCAACATTCAGATGAAGACGCCGAATCCCAAGATCGACTTCAAGGGACTGGGCATTCGCGTGCCGACTGAAAACGAGCCTCTACCGAAGGTGGGCGGCAAGGAAGGCGTGCTCGCGTGCGTGAATTCGTTCGGTTTCGGCGGTACGAACGCGCATGTGCTTCTCGAAGAAAAGCCGAAGATTGTGGATGTTGAGGATGCTGCGTTTGAAAGCGGCATTCTTCCTCTCATGATTTCGGCTCGCAGTATGGAAAGCCTGCAGGATCTGGCACGCGCTTACAACGAGCGCCTGCAGGGGGCGGATGCGGCGTATTACAACCGTACGGCCTGTGCCTGCGCACGCCAACGCGAGCGTCTTCCTTATGTGCTGATGATCAATGCCAGGACCTTGGAAGAAGCGCTTGTGACTGTGGCGTATTTTGCCGAACATGGCGCGCTTCGCGACGATCTGCCTGCTGCGGTTGAACATAATGCTCTTCCTCACCAGAGTAAGATCGCATTCGTGTATTCGGGCAATGGCAGCCAGTGGGTCGGCATGGGAGCGGACTTGCTTGCGAATTCGCGGGGCTTTGGCTTAGTGATCGATGAGATCGATGCGTTCTTTAAGCCGCTTGCCGGTTGGTCGATTCGCGATTATCTCTCGCAACCAGCGGAAGTCTGGATGTTGGAGAAGACTGAAGTGGCTCAGCCGCTTCTCTTTGCCATTCAAGTAGGCTTGACGACCTTGTTGCGCGAAGCCGGTGTTAATCCCGGAGCGGTTACGGGTCACAGCGTGGGTGAAGTGGCGGCAGCTTGGGCTGCAGGCGCTCTGACGCTTTCCGATGCCGTGAAGGTGATTTACGAGCGATCCGCACTGCAGGGAAAGATGCACGGTTCCGGCACGATGGCCGCGGCCAAGTGTGACGAGGACAAGCTGATGGCGCTTCTTGCCGACAAGCGCGGTGTGGAGGTGGCCGGTTGGAACGCGCCCGATAACTTTACGCTTTCTGGCGATGCGGATGAAATCGATGCACTCAAGCCGCTCGTCAAGGCGCAAGGCGGGCTCTTCAAGCGCCTGCCCCTTGCGTACGCCTTCCACAGCTCCAAGATGGCTCCGCTCGAAGGTGAAGTGCTCTCGACGCTCTCCGGCCTGAAGCCCGTTGAAACGAATGATGTGCGTTTTGTCTCGAGCGTGACGGGGGAAGTGACGGCTGGTAATACCCTCACGGCTCACTATTGGTGGCAGAACGTGCGTCAGCCCGTTCGCTTTGAAGCGGCGGTCGATACGCTCGTGGCCGAAGGCTTTACACACTTTATTGAAGTGGGCCCGCACGCCATTCTGGGCGGCTACATGCGTGCCATTGCGAAAAAGCATCAGATCGACGTCAAGATCGGCTATCTGATGCATCGCGCTGGAAATTGGGCCGGCGTGCGACGTCAGTTTGCAGCAGTCATGGCTTTGGCGCTTACGTCCGATGCATGGCCCGAAACGGAGCGTGACCGCACCCTGCCGCGCTATGCCTGGAATAAGAAGCTCCTGTGGGCAGCGCCCACCACTGAGTCGTGGAGGCTTTTCGAGAATAATCGCGTGCATCCGCTTTTGGGGCGTCCGGTACCGCATGCCGAACATGTGTGGGAACACACGGTGGATCTGCAGGTTGCACCGTGGCTTGCCGGTCATGAAATCGATGAGACGGTTTTGTTCCCTGCTGCCGGTTATCTGGAGATGGCCGTTGAGGCCGCACGCCTCACGATGAAGCCCGCGCATGCGATGGAACTCGACAATCTGGCGATTCTGCGTCCGATGGCGCTTTCCGCTGAATCGGCCAAGATCGTGCAGACGCGCGTTATGGGGGCGGGAATGATCACGCTCACCTCGCGTGATCAGCTTTCGGCCGAAGAGCCGTTACTGCATTTGGCAGGACGTGTTATTGCGTCCGATGCCCCAAAGCCTCAGGACGAGCCCTGGACGGAGCGCATCAAGACCGCCGGCCAAGCCTGCGACGTCGAAGCATTTTATGCGGGCCTTGCCGACATCGGTCTGACCTACAAGGGGGCTTTCAAGCCCATCAAGTCTGCCTGGACCTTTGCGGGCGAGGACGGACTGGCAAGCGACGTGTTGGTCGAGCTCGTTTCTCGCGATCCGGCTGCCGACATGGGCATGGGGCTTTCGCCCGCACTTGTCGACGGTGCGCTTCAAGGTCTCTTCTTTGCATTGGCCGAACACTTGCGCCATCAGTTTGACGATGCCAAGTCGTCCTATCTCCCGAGCTGGTTCGGACGAACGATCGTCTGGTCCCAGGGTACGCCTGCTTGGGCCGAAATTCATCTCGTGCAGGTGACGGAACGCTCGGCCAAGACTCGAATTCTGCTTCGCAATGCTGAAGGCGACGCGCTTGCACTCTTTGATGACGTGCGCTTCCTGCGCGTGCATCATAAGTCGAAGCACATTGATCCGGCCTTCTATACCGAACATTGGTTCAAGTACCCGACCGATCGCGAGGCCCTGGTGAAGGGGGATGATCTGACGGCGCTTGCTGCTGCGGTGCGTGAAGCTGCGAAGGGTTACGAATGGTCGGCTGAAAAGGCTGTTGAAACGGAAGAGCTGCTTCACTGGCTCGTGCTTGCCTACGTGCGCGAGGCTGTGCGCAGCTATGATGAATGGTTGCCCGAAGAATTTCTCTTTGCCGAGGGTTTTACGGTGGAGGCGCTCGACGATTGGCGCGCCTTCATGACAAATCTGCTCGTGCAAAATGGATTGGCTGAAGCGGATGACGGTCTGGTGCGCGTGGCATGCGATACGGAGTGCCCGTCATCCGACGTGATTTACCGTACGCTTCTGGCAACCGAACCCACACGTTGGCCGCTTTTGACGGCGCTTGATGCTGTGGGTCGCAGCATTCCGAATCTTCTGACTGGGAGTGTGACGCTCGACAGCCTCTTGCCGGAGCGTAAGGGGACGTTGAAGACACTGCTTTCGCACATGCCTCAGCGCGCGCTTCTGACGGCCTCCATGCGCAGCTGGCTGGAAGATATGAAGGGACTCGCGAAGATGCGCGACGCCCAGGCTCGCCTGCGTGTTCTGGTCGTGGGTGAAACGGGCGGGAGCTTTTATACCGAATTGCGCGCTTCGCTTGATGAATCCGCGCAGTGCACCTTCGTGATTGGCAACGAAGTGGCGGCCGATCGCGTGAAGTCGGTCTTCGAGCATGCGGTGGGCGTGGATGTGATGACGCTCGAGGCATGGTTGCGTGAGGCTCAGCACGCGTCCTTTGACGTGGCACTTTTGCCCGACGGCCTGGCTTTCCATGAAAATGTGCCGGCTGTTTTGAAGCATCTGTCTGATGCGCTCCTTCCTTGCGGCGTGGTGGCGATGGTAGAAACGGCACCGCACGCGTCCGTCAATCTGCTCGAAGGGGCTGATGAAGCCTGGTGGGTGAAGGGCGAAGAGAAGGGCATCTGCCGTCTGGCGTCTGCTGACGCGTGGTTAGATGCGCTCGCCCGTGCGGGCTTTGAGGCATCTCGCGTGGATGAAGAAGCTCTCTCCATTTCGCCTCGCATGCTGCTTGCCGGCGTGAAGAAGACTGCTGCAGTCGACGTGCCGGCAAGCGAAGCCGGCCTTCCCGTTCAGGTCTTCACGGTGCATCATGATGCGGGCGGCACAGCGGCGCTACTCGTTAATACGCTCGAAGCGGCCGTGGCCGAACGCATGCATGGTGAGGATGTCAAGGAAATTCCGTTTGTCGTGACGACGGTTTCGGACAACGAGGCACGTGATGCTGCATTCTGGGCGAGTGTGGCCGAAACCCTCCCCGAAGGCACGCGCGTTGTATCGCTCATCGACCTTGAGATCGGCGATCGCATGATTGATGCGCAGGCTTTCCCGCAAGGCTCGTTTGCTCTGATGCAGGGACTGCAGATGGCGGTTTCGAAGGGTACGCTTGCAGAAGGCATTGAGCTTGTTTCGATCACGGGCGCGCTTGCTGCAATTGATGGAGCCGCTTCGATCAAGGGAGCAGGCCTTGCCGGCATGACGCGTGTCTTTGGCAACGAATGCCAGGCTGTGCACGCGGGCGTTCTGAGCCTTCAGGATGCGACGGAAAAGACGCTTGAGCGTGCGGCCGACATGCTCCTTAATGCTAAGCCGGATGACGTTGAAGTCTTGATCGCCGAAGGCGTACGTTACAAGCGCTTTGTGTCTCAGCATCAGGAAAGTGAGATGCGTGCGCCCGCTGCGTGCGGTGAGGGCGCGGCCAAGGTGCTGGCTTTCGATATGCCGGGGAGGCTTGATCACCTCTACTGGAAGGATGTGCCCATGGACGACTGTGTGCTTGCGCCCGACGAGGTGCGCATTGCCGTTCGCGCGACGGGGCTCAACTTCCGTGACGTAATGTGGGCGATGGGGTTGCTGCCTGAAGAAGCTCTGGAAAATGGGTTCTCGGGTCCCACCATGGGGCTTGAAGCATCCGGCGTCGTGACGGCTGTCGGTGAGAACGTCACGCACGTTGTGCCCGGAGATGCAGTAGTGGGTTTTGCCCCTGCGTGTTTTGGTACCGTCATCACGACGAAAGCCGAGGCCGTGGCGAAGATGCCGTCGAATCTGACGTTTGCCGAAGCGGCATCCGTGCCCGTCGTCTTCTTTACATCCTGGTACGCCATTTCGTATTTGGGTCGCGCACGTCGCGGCGAGTCGATCCTGATCCACGGCGCTGCGGGTGGTGCCGGGCTTGCGGCCATTCAGATTGCGAATCTTCTGGGACTCGAAGTCTATGCGACGGCCGGATCCAATACCAAGCGAGCGCTTCTTCGTCGTCTGGGCGTCAAGCATGTCTACAACTCTCGCTCCCTTGCCTTTGCCGACGAAATTCGGCGCGATACGAACGGGCGAGGGGTGGATCTGGTGCTCAATTCTTTGGCGGGTGCCGGTGCGGAAAAGTCGCTCGGACTGCTTGCGCCTTTCGGCCGGTTCCTGGAGCTGGGCAAGCGCGACTTCTATGCTGATACGCCGATGTTCCTGCGTCCCTTCCGCCGTAATCTCTCCTACTTCGGGATCGACGTCGACCAGATGCTCGTCGACTGTCCGGACTTGGCGAACGAACTCTTTACCGAAGTGCTCAAGCACTTTGAAAACGGCGACTTCCGTCCGCTTCCGATGACGCTCTTTGCGTCTGATCGCGTGCAGGAAGCCTTCCAGACCATGCAGCAGTCGCACCATATCGGCAAGTTGGTTGTCACGTATGAAGCAAATGCGTCGACGGCGGCTGAAAAGCCTGCAGCCGATTGTGCTGTGGAAGGCACTGTTGTTGTGACGGGCGGCCTTGGCGGCCTTGGCCGCAAGGTGGCCGAACGCATGGTTGAGCGCGGAGCCAAGGCACTGGTGTTGCTCTCTCGCTCCGGCGCTGCTTCGGAAGACGCTAAAGCTTTTGTGCGACGGATTGAAGATACGGGCGTTAAAGTGGTGACCCCTGCGCTTGACATCACATCTGGCGAGTCTTCCGCCTTCTTCAAGGCGATGGATGAGGTTCTGGCCGGTCTGCCGCCGGTCATGGGTGTCGTCCATGCTGCGGGTGTGCTCGCCGACGCCGCTTTTGTCAATTTGACAGCCGAAGCCTGTGAGAAAGTTTGGTGTCCGAAGGTAACTGGAGCGGTTCGACTGGCTGACTATCTGATGCTGCGCAGCATCATGCCCAATTTCTTCGTGATGTTCTCGTCTGCTACGGTGCTCTTGGGCAATCCCGGACAGGCCAATTACGTGGCGGCCAACATGGCACTCGAGTCGCTTGCCGGCAACCTTCGTGCCAAAGGCATGCCCGTGCATGTCATCGGTTGGGGTCCTGTGGGAGATGTGGGCATGCTGCTTGCCAATCCGCAGGCGCACAGGCTCCTTGAAAATACGCTGGGCACGCCCGCGCTCGCATCCGGCGACGTGCTTGATGCCATGGAAACGGTCATTCATGTGCGCGAGCCCGCTTCGCACTTCTTTGCGATTGACTGGTCGCGTGTGCAGAAATTGCCCGTTGTGCGCGAAGCGCGCTTTGAGGGTATCTGGAAGCGCATGGGTCGCCATGCCGTACAGGCAGTCTCCATGGCTGAGCTTCTAGCCGGCAAGTCGGCCGACGAAGCGATCCTCATGCTTACCGACCTCATTGCGCAGGAAGTGGCCAAGCTCATGGGCATCAGCGTCAAGGAATTGAACGTTCATCAGCCAATTTCCGACATCGGCATGGACTCTCTGATGGTGGTGGAGCTTGCCGTTGCGCTTGAAGAGCGTATCGGGCTCAAGATTCCGGCTGTGTCGCTCTCGGGCGGTGCAACCATTCAGACGATGGCCGAGCGCTTCTGGCAGATGCTCAACAAGTCGAACGAAGACGAGCAGGTGCTCGATGCGATTGCAGGCCAGCACGGTCTTGAACTCTCCGGCGACATGAAGAGCAGCGTGCTCAAGGATGCTGCCCGCTGAGTTCGGTCCAGACATTTCGAAGGCAAAATTTTCAGAATTTCAAAGAAGGAATCAGAGCAAATGGCTGACGAAGGCAACAATCAGGGTAAAAACCTTTTCGGTCTTTCGGGGGACGACCGTTCTGCGCTTCTGTCGCGTCTGAAGCGCACCGGATCCGCTTCGCTTCAGCCCCGGGAGGGCCGTACGCTTGAAGCCGTGCAGTGGCGGGCGGATCCCAAAATGACGAAATTTGATGAATTCCCTGCCTACAAGCAGCTTCGAATGGAGCGCATCGTGGCTGCACGAGCTGGGATTTTGAATCCTTTCTTCCAGTGCCATGATGGCATTGCCAAGGCGGAAACCCGAATCAACGGCGAAACCTTCCTCAACTTCTCGACTTACGACTATTTGGATCTGAATGGTCATCCGGCGCTTGAAGAGGCGGCGGTCGATGCGCTCAAGCGCTGGGGTACGAGTGCGTCTGCATCTCGCCTCGTTTCGGGCGAGCGCCCGCCGCACCGTATGCTCGAGCACACCATTGCCGGTCTCTACGATGCGGAGGACTGCGTCGTCTACGTGAGCGGTCATGCAACGAACGTCTCGACCATCGGAAAGCTCTTCGGTCCTCAGGACGTGATCTTTCACGACGCCCTTTCGCACAACTCCATCGTGATGGGGGCGCAGACGTCGGGCGCGAAGCGCATCAGCTTTCCGCATAACGACATGGAAGCCTTGGAACGACTGCTTCAGGAGCATCGTCCCAAGGCGCAGCGTGCGCTTATCGTTACCGAAGGCGTCTTCTCCATGGACGGCAACATCGCCCACCTTCCTGAACTTGTGAAACTCAAGAAGACCTGGGGGTGCTTCCTCATGCTTGATGAAGCGCATTCTTTGGGCGTCCTGGGTGCAACGGGGCGAGGTACAGCCGAACACTTCGGTATCAATCCGAAGGAAGTGGATCTCTGGATGGGGACGCTCTCGAAGACCTGCTGTGGCTGCGGCGGCTACATTGCCGGAAGCGCAGAAGTTGTCGAACTTTTAAAGTTCACGTCGCCGGGCTTTGTCTACAGCGTCGGCATGTCGCCTGTTCTCGCCGCTGCATCGGATCGAGCCATTCATCTCATGCTGGCCGAGCCCGAACGCGTGAAGAAGCTGCAGGAGGTGAGCCACGAGTTTGTTCGCTATGCAAAGGAAAAGGGGCTCGACACCGGTGCTGCCGAAGGCTATGCCGTCGTGCCGCTCATGCTCGGCAACTCTCTTCTGGCAGGCAAGCTTGCTGCGCGTCTCTTTGAGCGAAAGGTGAATGTCATGCCGATCATCTATCCGGTGGTGGAAGAGGGGGCCGCACGCCTGCGCTTCTTCCTTTCGGCGGCACACGACATGGAGCATATTCATCGTGCAATTGATCTCGTATGTGAGGAATTGTCCAAGGCACGGGAGGAGATGGCTAAGATGACCGGGAAACCGTAAGGACAGGCCAATTGGATTCGCAAGAACGGAGGACATATGTCGATAGAGCCGCATGCATCTCCGACAGTTGAAGCGGTCGCCTCTTTGCAGAAAGAGGCGGAGAGGGTGAAGCCAGGCAATCATGTCGAGCAAGTGAAGACGGAGTCGGAGACTCTGGAGACGGTCGCAGCTTTTGGCGGTCTTCCGATGGGGGATCTCATTGCCCGTCCCGTTCTCGAAGCTTCCAAGGCGCAGCAGGCGCTTGCCGAAGGCTATTTGACGGCCCTCGATAGGGGCGCTTTGCCGCCGGATCATGACGGCAATTCGAAGACATGAGAGCGCGGATTGTCGCTTTCAATCTCCCGTCTGAATCCAACGGACGGCAGTTCGGTTGGTGTGCAGAAGCCTTGTCCGAGTCAGTTGTCCACTTCACTTTTTCATTGGTTTAAATGATTCACGTTTTTTCTTCCGGCATATCAAAGATTCAAAATCTTGAAATTTTTCTTCAGGATGAAATCAAAAAATATGGTGAATTGACTTTTCACGGTGCTTGGGAGAGCCCTAAGGCGCAATCGGGTGATCTCGTCATCGGATGGGGGCATAAGAAAACGGCGGAAAAAGCACGTGTCTTTGCGCATAAGCATGCGCTTCCTTATCTGGCACTAGAGGACGGCTTTCTACGCTCTCTGCGGCTTGGTGTTGAGGGGGAGCAACCCCTGTCTCTGTCGTTCGATCGTACTGGCGCTTATTACGATGCCGGCTCAGCGTCCGACTTAGAGGCCATGCTCAACAATACAGGCTGGTGTACGGGGACGGTCTTGGAAGAGGCGTGTGCAGCCATTGCGCGCTTTAAGTTTTATGACCTTTCTAAATACAATAACGCTCCCTCCTTTACGTCTGCAGACAAGGTCAAGCTTTATAACAAAGCGGGTGTCAAGCCTGGTCAAAAGCTGATTCTCGTTGTCGACCAGACGGAGGGGGATGCAGGCATTGCATTGGGAAATGCCAACGCGCAGTCTTTTCAAGCGATGTTGTCGGCTGCCTTGGCAGTTCCCGATGCGGTGGTTGTTGTCAAAACGCATCCCGACGTATTAAGCGGCCAAAAGCGCAGCTGCTTCGGCACGCTTCCGCCTAATGTCTATGTGATGTCGGAGAGTTTTGCACCGCTCTCCTTTGTGGAGGCCTTTGATGAGGTCTATGTCGCCACTTCTCAGATGGGGTTTGAAGCTCTTTTGATGGGAAAGGTGGTACACACCTTCGGGGCACCCTTCTACGCCGGCTGGGGATTGACTATTGATCATGGTGACATCCCGGGACGACGCAAGGGTCGACCAACGCTTGAGCAGATGTTCGCGGCAGCTTATCTCAAGCTCTGCCGCTATGTGAATCCCGTCACGAAGTCCCGCATTGCCTTGGCGGAGGCCATCGACATCATGGCGGCCCGCCGACAGGCCAATGAAGAAAATCGCCGCGATTACATTGCCGTCGGATTCCGACGCTGGAAGTGGCCGCATGTGAAGGCTTTTGCATCGTCTACGGGCGGGACCATTCAATTTGAAGGTGAAGTCGAGTACGGTATTGACCTGGCTGCTCAGGAAGGTAAGACTGTGCTTATTTGGGCAGGCAAGGCAACCGATGCCGTGGTCGCTCGCTGCCGTCGGCGTCATGTGCCGCTCATTCGAATGGAAGACGGCTTCCTGCGCTCCGTAGGGCTCGGAGTCGACTATCACTATCCCTTCTCGCTGGTGATGGATGATTGCGGGATCTATTTCGATCCGGCACGGCCTTCCAGACTCACCCATATCCTTCAAAACATTCAAAAGCATCCGGATCTACCTCGTCTGCTTGAACGAAGCGACAAGCTGATTCAGCTAATTGTGGAAAATGGCTTGAGCAAATACAACACGCCGTCTGATCCTGCAGTTGTCGAGCAGCTACAAGCTTTACCGAGGGATCGCACCATTGTGCTGGTACCGGGACAGGTGGACGGTGATGCGTCGGTGAGGCGCGGTGGGGGGATGATTCAGTCGAACGAAAAGCTGCTTCAAGCCGTTCGCAGAGCCAATCCGTCGGCATTCATCATTTTTAAACCTCATCCTGATGTTGTGACGGGCAATCGTGAAGGCACGATATCGGAAGAAACCGTCAAAACTTGTACTGACTTGATTGTGATGTCCGGCAGTTTGAACGATTTCTGGCCTTATGTGGATGAGGTGCATACCTTGACCAGTTTGTCGGGATTTGAGGCACTATTGCGCAACAAAAAAGTTGCGACTTACGGTATGCCTTTCTATGCTGGATGGGGTTTGACAACGGATTTCGCCGCTGAAAAAAGAGTGGATACCGCGTTAACCCTTGGGGAGTTTGTTTCGTGCGTTATAATACTCTATCCGAAATATTGGGACTGGGCAACAGCCGCAGTTTGTTGCCCGGAAGACGTGTGTTATCGCATCTTGCGCCATGAGCAGCCCGAAGTCGGACTGTGGATTATGATCTGTCGCCTTGCTAAGGTTGTACGCAGAAAATTTGCTCGCGCATAGAACGAAATGCGTCTCTAAAGGAAAAGCCATAAATGAAGACGAAATCGATTTTACTGTTGACTGCAGCAACAGCAGTCATGTTGGGAGGCTGTCAGGCTCCCCGCGGATTGCAGCATGAAGTGGCCGCGCCCCAAGTTGTTGTCGACAAACAACAAGCTCCTGAATTTCAGAGCTTCGCACAAACACTTGTCGATCAGCCGATGGGAAGCGTGGAGGTGAACAATGTCACGCCCTTTGGTCCGGCTCAAATTTCCAAGGATCGTGAATATGTGAATGGTCTGGGTGAAACGTGTTATCGCTTTACCGTAACGACTGAAAACGATCGAAAGCACGTGGCGGTTTGCCGCGGCAAGGATCAGCAGTGGCGCTATGTCGAGCTCGTGCATTAAGGCTCCTACGTTTTGGACTGATCTGAAGCGCGGTGCGATTGTTGAAGCCCGTGTGATTGCCGCGCTCATGTTGCGTGAAATTCACACGATCAACGGCAACAGCAAGCTTGGTTATCTCTGGGTGTTGATTCAGAGTATTTTTGGTATTGCTGTTTTCTGGTGCGTGCGTCATTTCATGGGAGCTAGTCAGGCTCCTCATGGCATGGGAATGGCTATGTTTTTATCGATTGGTTTTGGGATTTGGAATATTTTTTCCAATACGATCAGTCGATGCATGACGGCAGTTAGCGGCAACCGGGGTTTACTGACATTTCCTCAGGTCACCGAGTTGGATGTCATGATTGCGAGAACACTCGTTACGACGGCTACGCAGGTATTGGTGACGGCATTGATCATCGGAGCGGGGACGTTTTTTCTTGGCGAGCCGTTTATGTTGGGAAATATGGCTTTGCTCCTGATATTGCTGGTTTTTATTCCGCTGTTGTCTCTGGGGTTCGGCTTAGTGCTTTCCTCCCTGGCGGTTTTTATCCCGGCACTTGATAAAGTTGTGCCGATGATTTTGCGCATTCTCTTTTTTGTCTCTGGTGTCTTTTTTTCCATTTCCATTTTCAGTCAATCTGTCTCCGAATATCTCTTGTGGAATCCGATCATGCATGCCGTTGAACTCTGTCGTGAAGCGATGCATGCGCCTTATGTCGTGCCCGGCGTGAGCTTGAGCTATATGTGCCTTAGCGCGCTGACGACATGTGCCTTGGGTGGTTTTTTGGAGCGCTACGTTCGCAGTCGCAGGATGGATCAATGATCGAATTACAAAATGTCTGCAAGCGTTATCGCGTCAAAACCGGATGGCACACGGTGCTCGACAATGTCAATCTGAGAATTGAAGAGGGCAAAAGCATCGGGATTCTCGGTGTAAACGGTGCCGGGAAGTCGACGATGATTCGCATCATCGGCGGCGCTGAGCTCCCCGATTCCGGCCACGTCATACGCACATCGCGCGTGTCGTGGCCGATCGGCTTTAGCGGGTGCTTTCATGGAACATTGACGGGGCGTGAAAACTTGCGCTTCGTCTCTCGTGTTTATGGAGCTGACATTCGCAAGGTCACCGAGTATGTGGAGGATTTTGCCGAACTCAGCGACTACATGGATATGCCGGTCAAGACCTATTCATCCGGTATGCGTAGCAAGCTGGCATTCGGATTGTCGATGGCGATCGGCTTTGACTTTTATTTGATTGACGAAGCGTATTCCGTCGGTGATGCGGCTTTCAAACAGAAGGCGGATAGAGCACTGAAGGAAAAGGCTTCGACGTCGACGCTTATTTTTGTATCGCACAGCATGGCTGCAGTCAAGCAAAATTGCCTGTGCGGTGCGGTGCTCAATGCCGGTCAGTTGGTTTATTACCCTGACGTCAACGAGGCTATTAAGGAATATACGGATATTTGCAATGCAAAACGATGATAAAAAAGAAGTGGCAACGGTGACTTCAGTCCCTGAAGCTAATCAAATGCCTGAGACTGCCGGCCCTTCCGCAGTTGGTGATCGGAAACTTTCCATACTTAAGAATTGGTGGCATCGTCGCAGCGTTTTTGAGAAGGAATTCTGCAGTTTTGTTGCGGTGCCTACGTTGCTGACTTTCGGATACTTCGCCCTGATTGCCTCGCCGATGTATGTTTCGGAAACGCAGTTTGCAGTCAAGGACGTCGCTGAACAAGGCACCGGTATTGATATTGCGTCACAAATTTTCAAGACTTCCTCTTCATCCGTACAAAATGCTCGTATTGTTGAGGCATACCTTCAGTCTCCGGATCTTTTCAATGCTTTGGATCAGGAGCTTAAGATAGTTGATCATTATTCCTCGAGTTCTCATGACTTGATTTCTCGATTGTCGAAAGAGCCGACGGCTTGGGATAAGGAGGTCTTTTGGTCTCGTGTATCTCAGCCGAAGCTTGACGTTGATAGTGGAATTGTGACTTTCAATGTCCGAGCTTACGACCCGAAAATGGCTCAGAGCATTGCACAGGCAGCGTTGAAGGCTAGTGAAGCTCTTGTCAACGAGATGAATGAGCGTTCTCGTAACGATTCGATTAAGTTGGCTTGGAATGAGGTGAAGGTTGCTCAACAACGTGTGACCAAGGCGCAGAAGGCATTGGAATCTTTCCGAGATGAACATCGTGAGTTGGATCCTAAGGCAACTGCTTCGGGCCTGCAGACTTTGGTGTTCGAACTGGAAGGGGAGCGTTCTAAGGTAAATTCGCAACTGGAAGAGGCGCGCTCATATATGCGCTCTGATGCCCCGATGGTTAGAAGCCTTGAAAAGCGTTTGGCTGCTGTAGAAGCCCAACTTCAGGCAGAGAAAGCGCGGATTGTCGGTAATGAGAAAATGGCGGTGCCTTTGAATGCATGGGTTTCTCAATATGAAAACCTGATGATAGAAAGCGAGTTTGCACAGAAGCAGCTGATATCAGCTATGACTGCACTTGAACAGGCACGTGCAATGGCATTGGCTAAAACTCAGTATGTTGTGCCGATTCAGCAACCGACGTTTCCGGATGAATCTCGTTATCCGAGAACTTGGATCTTCACCCTTTGTGCGTTCTTCGGCTTCTTTTTCTTGTATGGAATGGTACGATTAATTATTGCTTCCATTCGTGAACACGCCGGTTTCTAATTATCAGAGTTAAAAATGCAGTTCAATTCATTGAAAATCGCAGTGATGACGGCCATTCTTTCGACGACAATGTCTAGCCTGGTTTTCGCCGCCGAAAGCACCGTAGCGTATGCATCAGTTCTCGGTCAAAGTTCTAATCCTGCTCCGTCAAGCCTTGGGATGCCAGCGACAGCTTCGGCGATGCCGATGGCAACTATGATTGGGCCCAATGGTACGCAGTTGAGCGGTAGTCTTTCAAATGACTATCGTCGTACGCCTCTTCCTAGCACAAATGTAGCCGCACCTGCTTGGGCTCAGGGACCACTGTCCAATGCGACGTCGGTTGTGTTGCGTCCTTTTGCGTCGAATCTATTTGAGGGTCGATTTGCCAGGACTTTCAGCGACATGACTTCCTCTGATTACATCCTTGCCCCAGGAGATCGTGTGGTTGTTCGTATTTGGGGTGCTCGCAGTTATGACGATGTCTTGGTGGTAGATCAGCAGGGAAATCTCTTCTTGCCAGAAGTTGGTCCCATTCATGTTGCTGGGCTTAGGCAGGGTAGTCTTCTCTCGACTGTGAGGCAAGCAATCGGTCGAGTTTTCACCGACAACGTGCAGGTTTATGTGAATCTTCAGAGCGCGCAACCGGTAGCTGTTTATGTGGCTGGCTTTGTGAACAGTCCCGGACGTTATGCAGGAGGTTCGCTCGATTCGATAATGTCCTTTATCGATAGAGCGGGTGGTATTGATGCCGCTCGTGGTAGTTACCGTCATATTGAGGTGATTCGCAACAAGAAGATTGTAGAAAAGCTTGACCTATATCGCTTTGCATTAGAGGGGACGGTACCGAACCTTCGCTTGAAGAACGGTGATGTCATTCTGGTCAAGGAGAAGGGCATTTCGGTTTCGGCGTATGGTTTGTTGCGCGAACAGGCTGCATATGAGTTCTCAAAACCTTCTGTTGCCAAGGGGTCGGGGCTTATTGAATTGAGTAAGCCAGAACGCAATGTTTCTCACGTTAGCGTGACGGGAACAAGAAATCAGTCTCCTTTTAATCGGTATTTCTCTATCGAAGAATTTAAGTCATTTGCTTTGGCAGATGGCGACATTGTTGAATTTGTAGCTGATAAGCCGGGTGAGACAATAATGGCTACGGTGCAAGGTGCCATTACAGGTGCTTCACGTTACCCTATTCATAAGACCACGAAACTCCGTGATTTGCTTCGTCAAATCGAGGTAGAACCAGAGCTTGCAGCAACTGATGCTATTTATTTGCGTCGCAAGAGTGTAGCGCGAGATCAGAAGGCTGTTATTTTGGATTCGTTACGCAGATTGGAACAGACCGCGTTGACGGCAACATCCAGTACGCCGGAAGAGGCGCAGATTAGAGTGAAAGAAGCTGAACTCATTCAGGACTTTGTGAAACGTGCGTCGCAGTTGGAACCAGATGGTGTAGTAGTTATTTCCAGGCGTGCTCAAGTCTCAGATTTGTGGTTAGAAGATGGCGATGAGATTGTCATACCTCAGAAGTCTAACGTCGTTATGGTGACTGGCGAAGTTGTACTTCCGAAAGCTGTAGCTTTTGAGGTTGGGATGTCGCTTGATGATTATCTGGCGTCTGCTGGCGGCGTGTCAGCTCGAGCGAATGATAAGCAAATATTGGTTGCTAAACAGAATGGTGAAGTGGGCTTGGTAGAAATTCTAGGAATCGAGCCTGGTGATCGTATTCTGGTTCTTCCAAAGGTAGACACGAAGGGGATGCTGATGGCTAAAGACTTGATGCAAATTATTTATCAGATAGCAGTAGCCACTAAGATTGCCATAGATATTTGAAGATGTTGAATGTAATATTCTGGATAATTTGTTGTTTTGTAAGACCGACAAAAGTTTGTCTAGTATTTGGCAAAAATAGTAAAGATTATCTTAATATGCCGATTCTAGAACAGGAGCTTCAACGCAAAGGCATTCCGTATGATTTAGTAAATGAGAAAATGTCGATCTTTAGTGCATTGAGACGAATAGCTAGTGCAAAAGTATTGGTCATTGATCAATCTAATTACTGCTTAAGTCATATAAGTTTGTGCGGCAGATCAAAAGTTCTTCAGATATGGCATGGTGGAGGTCTGCTCAAGCGTGTGGGCTATGATAAAGAAAGGATAAAGAGCAAGTCTGAAGCAAAACGGTTGAAAAGAGTTTATGGAAACCTAACAGATGTTATTGTTTCTGAGCCTAGGATTGCTAAGTTTTATGCGAGTGCATTCAATTTACCGATAAGCAAAGTACACCCTACCGGCTTGCCTAGAACGGACTTGCTATACAATTATCCAAAATCTTGTAAAAATAAAGAAAAGAAAACATTGTTGATAGCATTATCTTATGTTGAAAACTCGACAGGAAGGCATAGACAAAACCTTGACATAAATAAATTGAAAGAGAGACTTGCTGGTAAGTATGACGTAATAGTTAAAGAGCATCCTACTGTCGCTATTAAAGTTCAATTAGATCTATATGAAACCCTCAATAGAACAGATGTTATTTTGACAGATAGTTCATCCATAGTTTTTGATTATTCATATTTTAATCGGCCAATTGTTTTTTTAGATGTTGAAGATCAAAGTGCCGATAGATTTTATATAGATAGGAATAAGCTTGGGTATGTTGTAAGTAGTATAGATGAGTTGATAGAAATCCTTGAAACGAAATCATTGGAGGCAAAGCCAGTTTGGGAGAATTACATGAGCGCGTGTAAAGGGCAGTCGACATCGAATGTAGTGCGTTTAATTGAGGACATGAAATGAATATAGCAGTAATTTTTGCAGGTGGGATCGGTTCTAGAATGAGAAGAACCGGGATGCCAAAACAATTCCTTATTCTGGGAGATAAACCTGTATTAATTCGGACTATTGAGGTATTTAGTAAAAATAAGGACGTTGATGGAATTGTAGTGGTATGTCACAAGGATTACATTAATTATTTGTGTGATTTAATTAAACAGTTCTCTATCCAGAAAATTATAGGTGTTGTTAACGGTGGCCGAACGGGACAAGAAAGTATTTATAATGGCTTGTCCTTTCTCGTTGAAAAGACCAAGAATGAAAATATAGAAAACCCTCTTGTGCTGTTGCACGACGGTGTACGTCCGTTTATACGAGACGAATTAGTTTCACGATGTGTACGTGAAGCTAAAAAATTCGGTAATTGTGTTGTCGCAGCTCCAGCTATTGAAACTATCGGAGAAATAGGTTCAGAGCAAACTATTAAAGGCGTCTTTAAACGAGAAAGTTGTTTGTTATTAAAAGCACCTCAAACATTTTTTCTTGAGGATATATACAAATGTCATGTAAAAGCCATTCAGGAAGGGAAAAATAACTTTGTAGATTCGGCGCATATGGTAGTTGAATATGGTGGTAAACTCCATTTTACACTGTGCGAAGCCTCGAATATAAAAATAACAACGCCGATTGATTTCTTTACGGCCAAGGCGCTAGTTAAAAATGAGGAGTATAAAGATGTCTATGGAATATGAATTCGATCAAATATCGAATATTACAGATGTATTGCTTAAGCATGACTTGCAAAATAAGCACTTTGTAATAACAGGCGCATCTGGATTGATTGGTAAGGCATGCAATGCTTATCTTAAATATCTGAATGAAAAGCATAAATTAAATATAACAGTTACGTTAATCACGACATCTCAGCAAAAATTATGTGATCCTTGCTATAGATCTTGGGATAATTTTCCAGAAGAGTTCGACTTTTTAATTCATGCAGGGGCTCCTACTTCTAGTTTTCTGTTTAAGGAACAGCCTATAGAAGTGTTTTCAGATATTGTATCTAAAACTACGGTATGCCTCGAGCAGCAAAAAAAGAATCCTAGAAGTAGAGGAATATTTCTAAGCACGTTGGAAATTTACGGGCAAAGCCATAATGAAAATTTATTAGAAGAAGACTTAGGGTTTATTGATATCGATAATCCAAGATCTTCTTATCCGCTTGGTAAACGCGCAAGCGAATTCCTTGTTAAATCATATGCAAAAGAATTTGGAACTAATGCTTCTATTGCCAGATTGACTCAAACGTTTGGTACTGGCGTTCGATGGGAAGATCCAAGGGTCTTCGCATATTTCGGTAGATGTTGCCTTATGAACGAAGACATTGTTCTGGCTACTCCAGGGAAGTTGAAGAGAGCTTATCTAGATGTACTTGATGCGGTATCCGGCATATTTTTTATTTTGCTAAATGGAGAGCAAGGCGAATCGTATAATGTATCGAACGATTCCAATTACTATTCTGTAGTTGAACTTGCGGGATTCTTCATAACTCAGAATAAGAGATGCCAAATTAAGTTTAATTATGATTCGGAAATTGCAGCAAATTTTGCTCCACAGATTGGCACTAACCTCGATATTTCAAAATTGAAATGTCTAGGATGGTTGCCAAATGTCAATCTGGATAAAACCATTGAAGCCTTATTAAATTCCATGCAGTCTACTCGAGGAGATAAAAATGATTGAAGACAATAAGATTGTTTTTGTTGCCCATTCTGGCAAGCAGCTAGACTGTAATCCATTTGCGATATTTGAATCGCTTCTCCACTCGCAGATTGGGAAGAGCTTAAAGTTTGTATGGTTGGTAAAAAGTGAATTATTGGAACGTTGCCGAACACTTTATGCTGACAAAACAAACGTTAGATTTGTTGATTATGACACCCATCAGGCACAAGAAGAAGTAAAAACTTGTTCTGTATTTATAAATAATCAATTAATGATTAAATATTACAATGAGGGTGTACGAAAACAAGCAGGGCAACTTTTTATTAATACTTGGCATGGATCATTCGGTCTGAAAAAAATCCCAGTCCGAGATTCGTTGGATGTTGTACACAAAAGTTGTTTTGAGTTTGATTACTTTCTGGCCAACAGCGAATTCGAAAGTAAAGTTTACAAGGAATCATTTGGTAAGGCAGTAGTTCCTATACTAACTGGTCATCCAAGAAATGATATTTTATTTTCTAAAGATGGCATTTCGGATATCAAATCAAGTCTCAAAATTGATTCTGATGAGAAAATAGTTTTATGGATGCCAAGTGCTCGCGATGCTTTCGATGCCAGTACATTTTCTGTTAATGAAGAAGAGATCCTTGCTAACCTATCTAAAAAATTTGGCGGGAAATGGAAACTGCTCTATAGGTTTCATAGAAATAATATAGAAGATTATAATGTTTGTAATTTTAAGAATGCAATTGATGTTAGTAAGTATCCTAGTTTGAACGATCTATTGCGTTCGGCAGATGCTTTGATAACAGACTACTCTTCTGTTATTTGTGATTTTATTTTAATGGGTAAGCCAGCATTTATATATGCTCCTGATTATGAACAGTTTGTTAGGTTTAACCCTTTATACTGGGATCTAGAAGAGTTGCCTTTTGGCTGCGCAAAAGACATGTCCAGCTTATGTTACAATATTCATAAATTTGATGAAAGTGTTTATTGTAAAGGTGTTCAAAAATGGTTAGATAAAGTCGGTTGCATCGAAGATGGCAAAGCTACTCAACGAATAACTCAAATTATTTTAGACTTTCTGAATAAGAGGCCGTCATCTCTTTTGAATTATACAAAGATCATTTCCCCAACAATCGCGGCTCAGTTAGGCTACAAAAAAATTTTTCTAACATTCAGAAATATTGGCGATCAAATTATTTTACAACGGGCTCTTCAGATTTATAGTCAAACTAAAAAAGAGAAAGTTCTAGTCGGAACGATGCTTCCAGAATTGTGGGAAGGATCTAACTTTTATTTGGTACGTTTGGCTGAAGAAAAACTTCATTGTTATAGTAAACCACTGTTCGACCAGTTGAACGAACTTGGAATTAAAGCTATATTTTTAAGTCAAGAAAAGCTTATTAAAAAAGGTTCTAAGTTTATCAGAACTTATGGTCCATATCACATTGTTGGAAATATAGCCTCAAAGTTAGGCATAGAAGGTGAGGTTGATGTAAATCTTCATTTGAACTTATCAAATGAAGAACAAGAGTTCGGAAGATTTTCTAAGTATGGTCAAAAGCAAGTTGCGATTATGTCTGGAGGACTTCAAAGGTATAAAACATATCCCACGAGGAAATTGCAATACATTGTTGATCAACTTGTAAAGGAAGGTATTCTTGTTGTACAAGTCGGTGTGTCAAAAGATCCTTTGTTGAATAATGTTTTTGACCTAAGAAGTAAGCTAGAGATTCGTGAGGTAGCTTCCGTACTTCATAATTCTGATCTTTTTGTTGGAGGTATCGGTGGATTGATGCATATGGCAAATGCAGTTGATTGTCCATCGGTTGTCATATACTCTGCTGCAGAGCCAGAATATATTGTTAATTATGACAATAATATAAATGTGACGGCACCACCCAATGCATGCCGACTGTGTCAAAAAGGAGAACATTGTCCTTGGACATCTCCTTGTTTAAATCCTGATAAGAATCGCCAATATGAGTGCATTGATTCGATAGATGAAAATAGAATCATCGAAGCAATTCATAAACAGTTGAATCTAAAGGTCCGTAAAACTCAAAAAAGCATTCGACTAGTAAAGGCTCAAGAGGTTAAAGGGCTTGAAGATTACTTCAAAACCGGATTTAAGTTAATAGAGCCTTCGTATAGAAATCATCAGCCTGGCAAACTAGAGAGGTTTATGCAGGTTGAGAAATATCCTTTGAGAGATGATAAGACCTGTACCAGGATTAAGGTATTTGGATTCCCTATATTTTCAAAGATTGATACTGCCAGCAGAGTAAAAATTAGGATATTGTTCATGAAATTTTATTTCAAAAAAGGCTTATTAAATATTAGCAAGTATTTTTCTCAACCTAATGTAGTGAAGGACGAGCTAGTAGTTAAAGCAGGCAACTTGGATTGGATCAAATCCACAGAAAACTTTGCTATTTCGTTGTCAAAGTATTCAAAGAATTTTGAAGATGAAGATTTAAAAACTTTGTCCCTTGCGCTTAAACGTAAAAGAATTGCGTTTTTAGAACGACGAAACACCTTCGAGCCTCTGGATTATGAGATAAAATCTCAAATCAAAGTCGATGAATTTAGGCGTATTTCTTGTAGCCCAGTTGCTACCTTTTTCAACTCTGGCTCTAAAAGAAATGTCTATCAATTTGGCCGATTCTTTTTCACTTACAAAGTTGGTTCGCTTTTCGGAACCTATCATCGCTGTTTTATTGGTGATTATGCAGATCTGTTTGAATCTGGAAAAGATATTATAGATATTGGGGCTGGTATAGGAGATAGTTCTGTACAGTTTGCACATTACTTGCATTCTAAAGTTTATGCTGTTGAACCTGCGTCCCGCATGGTATCTCATCTCGAGGATACGATTACTCTTAATAAAGGTCTTGATATAGCTATCGTTCAAAAGGCGTTTTGGAGTAGTAATTCGCCAGTATACATGACCAATAAGCCGAATACGTTAAACTGTGTTGTTGGTTCTGATGCCAAAAATGGTTATGGTTGCGATGCGGTAACCCTCGATTCTTTTGTTGAGGAAAATAGTATTAATCCTGGGTTGATAAAAATTATGACCAATTGGGGGGAGGCCAATATTCTTAAAGGTTCCTTAGTGACGATAAACAAATATAGGCCGATTATAATAGTATCATTGTCAGCATCCGGGAAAGAGCTTTTTGAAATTTTGAATATCTGTACATCTCTAACTGGGTATCGGCACTTGATTAGGAAGACTTCCGAATTGCATTCGACTGATGGATTGTTTTTGATTTCAATCCCGATGTAAGTGTTTAAATTTGAATTATGCGATTGTTGTCATTTCATTTCTAATTTTGATGTTGGCAACAATCGTCCCTTAATTAACATATTTTTACGTGATGCTGAAAAATAAAATGGACGATAGTGAAATTTACTGTAAATTAGGCGAAATCCTTTATGATGATAGATTTGCTTTTGATCGATTTAGATCCGCTGCTTACAATGAAGTCAATGAAATACTAAATCAGATTAAGAAGTCCGATATTGTCTTTCTGGGTGACTCAGTGCTAAATTTTACAGATCCCAAAGAATCGGTTCAAACTTCTGTACCTAGGTATTTTTCTTCAAAGTGCAAAGGTAAAATATATAATTTTTCGGCGGGTTCGTTTTCCTTCCATCTCCATAGTGTATTATTTAAGAGATTTTCTGATGAATTTTCACAAGCACTAAAGGGTAAGGTAATACTTTTTGAGATTAATCCGCGATGGTTTTCAGATGAATGGTATATTCGACCATCTTATACATTTAAGCATGTTGAAGGCTTTTTCTCAGAAAACAAATATGATATTGTAAAGCTAATTTTTTCTGACACACTAAGTCGGAAGACGGAAAACTTTTACAATTTGCCGCTGACGAGTGACATTACTTCATTTGAACAGTTTTCGTCTCTTGAAACTATCAAAGACGTTTTCAATTACTTTAAGTCGAACCCAAATAAATATAACCATCAATTCGACTTCTACTATGGATATTCTTTACCCAGATTAAAATCTAGAATTTCTGAAATGGACTTCGTCCTATCGTTCATCAGATCGTTAGGCACATCTACACATACATTATTCTATTTTGTGCCATTAAATTATCGAAACATCTCTACTGTACTAAATGAAAGAATCAGAACTAATGTTGAATTCCTAGGAAAGCATTTAGAAGAATACGGTTTTGATTACTTGGATCTAACTGGAGAAATTTCTAATTATGACTATTTCCTTGATAAGGAGCATTTGAAATCTGAAGGACGAAAGATTTTAGCGAATTCTTTAGCTAAAAAAATTAGCCCGAAGATGTATCATACATTAAACTCAAATGTAGATCATTATTATGGTGGATATCTTCGTCAGATTGAGCCAGTGTTATTTAGAAAATATGCTTCTAAGTATGCTGAGCTAATAAGCTGATCGTTGACTTTCGTTAAATTTCTTGACTGTGTATATAACATGACACCTCTAAACCTAAAGAATAAAAAAATATTAGTTGTAGGCGATCTAATGTTGGACAGATATTGGATTGGTAATGCTACAAGAATTTCACCAGAAGCTCCCGTCCCGGTTGTTACGATCCAAAATGTTAGTGATCGTTTAGGGGGATCTGGAAATGTAGGCTTGAATCTCGCTAAACTTGGTGTTACTACATCTATTTTAGGCGTTGTTGGTTCAGATGAAGGTGCGGATAAAATTGAACGATTGCTTCAACTGAATGGTATAAATTCGTATTTACATCATGATGACAGTCTTACTACAACAATTAAATTACGAGTTCTCGCTACTCAGCAACAATTGTTGCGCTGCGATTTTGAGGCTATTCCTAACGATGAGATTTTATTAAAAACGTTAAATTCTTTTGAATCTTTAGTAAAAGCCCATGATGTTTTAGTATTATCTGATTACGGAAAAGGAGGGTTATCTCATATTGAGAGCATGGTCACCATTGCCAAGGCATCTAATAAGCCAATTTTTGTTGATCCAAAAGGATCAGATTATTCTCGATATCGTGGGGTAACTGTAATAACCCCCAATCGAGCTGAACTCAAAAGTGTAGTTGGAGAATGGCACAATGAACAAGATCTTACGATAAAAGCTCAAAATCTTAGAGAGGATCTAGAGCTTAAGTATCTATTATTAACTCGAAGTGAAGAAGGAATGACTCTTTATTATGATGGGGGACAGATATCTATACCTGCTCAAGCTCGAGAAGTTTTTGATGTTTCTGGAGCCGGTGATACTGTAATTGCCGTTTGTGCTGCTATGTATGCAATTGGGATGCCCATTGAAGAAGTCGTTCGTATAGCTAACAGAGCTGGTGGTATTGTTGTTGGAAAGCTAGGGACCGCACCTATAACGTACGATGAACTTTTTGAATTATAAAGTAAAAAAAGCTTTACTTTTGTTTCAAGCCCTTATTAAGGGATAGACTTATGAGTACTCGGTTACCATCTCCAGAATTTCTGAACAAAATTTTTTCTTTAGATCAATTGAAGGATCGTGCTAGTCATTTACCTCATCCCATCGTCATGACAAATGGTGTATTTGATATTTTGCACGCAGGCCATGTTACTTATCTTGCCCAAGCTCGAGACTTAGGTGCCAGTCTTGTTGTTGCTATTAATAGTGATTCTTCAGTTCGAATGCTTGGTAAAGGTGAAGATCGCCCCATTAATAGTGAAGCTGATAGAGCTTGTGTGCTTGCTTCCCTTGAGTCTGTTTCGTTAGTTGTTATTTTTGATGAAAAGGTTCCCCTAAGCGCTGTCGAATTGACTCATCCAGATATTTATGTTAAAGGAGGAGATTATAACATTGAGGATCTCCAGGAAGCATCACTTGTTTCTTCTTGGGGAGGAAAAAGCCTTACAGTTAAGTTCGAGCATAAATGTTCAACTACTTCACTATTAAGAAAAATCCGTAATATGTGATTTAAAGGACTATATGATGAATTATATAAGATACTCTTTAGAAGAGGCGCATACTACATTAGTGAACTTTCTCAATAACGATGAACAAATGTCCAATGTTGAGAAAGCTATTGATATTTTAGTCTCAGCTCTGCTTAACGGTGGACATATTTATTCATGCGGGAATGGTGGTTCAATGTGTGATGCCATGCATTTTGCTGAAGAGTTGACAGGGCGCTTCCGAAAAAATAGAAAGCCTTTGGCTGGTGTAGCAATTTCTGATCCCTCGCACATGAGTTGTGTCGGTAATGATTACGGGTACCTTGAAATTTTTGATCGTTATCTGCAAGCCCATGCGCGCGAGGGTGATTGTTTGGTGGCGATGACTACTTCTGGGACTAGTAAGAATGTTTTAAAAGCAATAGAAACAGCAAAAGAAATCGGTTTAAAGGTTATCGTTCTTACGGGTCGGCATAATGACGAATTGAAGAATATGACCGATGTTTGCATCGTAGCTCAGGCTGGGCAGTGGGCTGATAGAGTTCAGGAGATGCATATTAAAATTCTTCATATTTTTATTGAAGGTATTGAGCGCAACCTTTTCCTTGAAAACTATCAATAAAACATATATTTTCTATAGGAAGCTCTTCAAAACCCCCATCTCTGAACGATGGGGGAAGCAGATTTGTTTAAACGAGTGACTTTTGACCAGGTGTTGAAAAGCGTCGAAAGTTCCCGTGAACGTTAGTCGTTCGATTTTTCCGAATA
>ERZ831601.734-NODE-734-length-31273-cov-5.810206_pt1 | contig 31273 bp, 42 predicted proteins | sample MGYA00519578_ERZ831601 | MGnify/ENA primary metagenome ERZ831601 (study PRJEB31850, sample SAMEA3708717) | human gut metagenome | biome: human gut; feature: human-associated habitat; material: faeces | place: China | collected 2014 ... | reverse complement strand
CTTTCGTGCCATCAAATGCTGTATTGTTGATTTTTACAGCATTTGTAAGTTTAGAAGCTGATAATACATTTTTGTCCTTGTCTGCTGTATTATCTACATTGCCAAGTCCCACCTGTGCTTTTGTGACCTTGTGTGGATTATCTGTATTATTAGCATGTGATTTTACGATAGTTTGTAACTCACTTATACATTTTTGTACAAGTGACCAAAACCAGTTGAAAACTGTTGCTGGTGGTTTATACCCGCCAGTAAATCCCTTTTCTTTTAATTCATCAGTTGGTTCTGTACCTTTATTTTTCCATTCCGGAATTTTGTTGTTAAAATCTAATGCCATTTTTGCACCTCCTAAATTGGTAAAATTGGTTCATTCTCATCACTACTTAAATAACCCAGATAACCTCCATCGTCTCCACCTTCAGCATTACAGAAACCTTTAGCAGAATCAAATTCGTTTTCATTATTAGAAAATTCAAATGTACCTTCTAAGTTTAATGAATCCATTCTTATACATATCGGAAGAAGCGTTTTAACAATCTGTGTAACTTGCTTAACTGTCATCCCCGAAATATTCAAAATATCAAGAGGTAATGTAATCATTTTTATTTCACATGGGTTATCTGTTTCTTCAATATGTACTTTTTCAGCAGAACAACCAAATGTCAAGCACAGGCTTCTTAATGTGCTAGGATATGAGCCATTGCTTAGTATACGCATTGCTTTAGCTTTTATCATAAGCAAGTATTGCTCATCACTAGCTAGCCCTCGAGCTTGTCCCACTCTGTCACCATATCTATCTAAAGTTTTTCCTTTTGCATTATCCAAATCTAATATTTCATAAATTTCATACAAATCTTCCAGATGTTTTTCGATAGATAGTCTACTAATTTCAAGAATTTTATAATTATTACTACCTTTACTTTTTTCAAAGGCATCGGGTAGATTTTTAACCAAGTTATCATTATTAAAATCAATCATTAGCCTACACCTCGACTGTTACACTGTTACAACTTACAACTTCCCATTCTTTTGCTGTAATATTTTTAGAACTAAAACTTTCTCCAACTTTCGCCAATTTCAATTCCGTAACTTCATCAACACCAACTACAGCGTGTATTTTGCCATATAAAGATGTTAAAATTACACTTTCACCTACACCTAATCCGTTTATGTATGTTGTTAAATTGTTTTCTATATCTTCTGTTCCGATACTACCTTCATACGACGGGTCTACTCTTATTTTAACTAATACATTAACTGCAATCTTTTTTGTGTGACTAAAATTTATAATGTGCTTATATCCACCGTCATCAATAACAGTTTCTGTTGTATCTCCAAAAGTTTTTATTCCTATAGGCTTTTTATTGTAGATTGTTTCTGCAATTTCAGCATGATAATTTTCTCCACCATTTACAAAACACTCAAATGAAAAGGCTGGTCTACCATCGTTGTCAGTTTCTGTTGTATCATTAATGATTACACCAGCGCTTGTTACTGTTGGCACTCTCATTAGTGCTGACTTTATTGCAGATTCCGTACAAGCTCCAGCTCCTTCTCGTGCCAATTCAAATCTTTTCCTTAGTTCGCAATCTGTTTCATCATCTGTGCCTAAACTTACAAGCTCTATTCCTTGTACCCCGATTATATCAGCGACTGGATTAACTACTTTGTTAATTGTTTCTATCTCTACATTGCCTGATGTACCAGTTTGAGTGCACCATACATTTATTGTACATTCACCATTAACAATCTCTACATCGGCAGTATTGTAGAAGTTTATACCTGATGTAGTACCTACAAGAAAGCCGACAGGTACTATGTAACCGTCTGTGCCATTTACCTTTACATTGTAGATAGCTGATGTAGCAGGATTTCGTGATATTCCTACAAAAGTACATAACCTATCAAGACTTACACCACTTGCTGTATTTGGAAAAATTGAGTAGTAAATATACTCTGCTTCCTCCTCAGCTTCAGCTAAGTCAAAAGCATTTATCCTTATAAATTTACCCAAAGGAGTTAATTCAGAGGTGTCTATATCTTCTCCAAACAATTCCTTAGCTTTTTGAATTTTTTTATTCACAATTTCATCATAAGTTAGTCTTTCAAAACCTTTTGATGTTAAAGGCATAATAACCACCTCCTAGTATTCATTACTTCCAGATACTACATCGTCACTAGAATTTTTTGCAGTAAAGCTTATTGTAAGTTTTCTGTTTTTACTATCAAAATCACAAGTAAACATTTCTAAAACAAAAGAGCTGTCAACTTGTTGCAGCCCTTGAATTATCTCGTTTCTTATTATATTTTCGTCTTTCTTTTTGCCTAAAAGGTTATTAAATTCAATGCCTTCATCTACATTTAAAAACCATTCTGTCTTATTAGTACCTAAGACAGTTTTGACAGTTTGATTTATAAGGTCCACACCATCAATCATTTTGATTTTATTTTTTTCGATAATTACATCTCCGTTATTATCTAAAGCAAAACCTTTCATACTATAATCACCTCACACATACTCTACAGCTGAAACACCCATAATGACAACACTATCACTTAGACTGTGATGCCTACCTGTATCCGATAAAGCCATATTGCCATTTCTTGCCTCTGTAATGTCCCTTTCACACACACCACAATAAACAGTATCTCCAATTTTTAATTCACTTTGGGAAATTGTAACTTCTTGTGTTGCTTTATCAACTTTGTAAACATATTTATAAGGGCATAAAATAGGTACATCTGTTAATACTGCCGTACGCTGTGCCTTTTCTCCATATACTTTATACATAATAAGAGGTTGTATAGTTGCTGTGTTAATGTTTATTCCAACAATTTTACCAATAAAATTTGTGTGATTATCCATAATTCTTTGGTCTATCATACTGTTTATTGTTCTTTGAAAACTGCTTGTATCTATAGTAAACACCTCCTACCAAAGTCTACCGTAGCCAACAAGGTGACCACCATAACTTATATCCGTTTCTTTTACTCCGCCACCTTTATAACAATGTAGCATTTTATTACCACTTGTATAAATGCCAATGTGATTTCCTTTAGTACCGTTATTAAAGAATATAATATCTCCTTTTTGTCTATTTTTAGTTGCAACTTTCGTACTCATATCGTAAAGCTCTTGTGCAGTTGCATATCCAGTAACCTTACTCTGTACGCCACTTTCTGTAAAAGCTTTTACAACAAAATGAGAGCAATCCAAACCTTTTGAAGAATTTCCCCCCTCTTTGTAAGGAGTACCTTTATATTTCTTTCCAGTAGAAATTACTTTTTTGGCTTTATCTTCTGTAGTTTTTGCTGTTTTGTTATTTTTCTCTTTTTCTTCTTTGTAAGATGTAATATTTCCAATAGCTTCAAAAGAAGTAGTAGCTTCTCCGTCAGAGTAGTTATGTTCTCCTTTTCGTACCCGAAAAGCACCTTTTGTTTCCCTGCTACTTAAATTTACTATTGCAGCAGTGGTGATTCTGTGTTGCAAAAGCATTTTAACCTTATAGCCGTCTATTGCATCAACATAATCTTCAGCATTAATCTCGTCTGTGTAATGTTCAGGACTGCCTATAAGCCCTGTGTCCTCATTTACAGTAAAATTAATATTATCTCCGTCTTTGATATATCTGGCATATATACGACCTTTATTGGTATATACAGATACGCCACATACCTCGGCATATTTTTTAATTTCTTCTCTCAAACAACCGTCAACAGTAACACTGCTTGTATAGGTCCAATCTCGCCTCATATTAAATACAGCTATAGGAATTTTTAGCTTTGAAATTAAGTCTTTTAATATTGTACTTGCTTTTGTATTTTCCTTATATGTTACATTTGTAATAGTTTCTGTACCAACGCAATCCCAACAGGTTATAGTTGTTACTTTGTCAACATCTTCATATCCCGTTTTAACATTGTCTATAAAACCACTAAAAATAACACCTGTATCACCTTTGTACCCTGCTTCAATAGTGATTGCAGCATTTCTTTTTAGGTTATTTATAGTGTTACTTGAAAGATTATATACTGTAATATCAACCTCTTTTGCTTCTAAATTATCGTCAAAAGGTACCGTAAATTCAAAATCTATTTCATCAGATTTTAAAGTTACATTTCCACTTTTTATTACAGCTTTTGACCCAAACATTCCATTTGGAATATCTTCATAGCTTTTCAAATTGTTTAAACCAACTTCTATGGTCTTAACAAGATGTGAGCGTCTATCTGTAATATTTTCACTTTTTACTAACCTACTTCTATTCAATACTATCACTTCCGTTATCAATCAAAAGAAAAACCGTTTCATTAAAATTTTCACTTGTTACTGTACAATTTTCGTTACTCTCGTCATATGGTACAATTCTAATAACAGGGTATTTACCACTTACATAAATATCCTTAAATAATGGCACTCCATAGACAATAGGTTCACCTGAACATATTAGCTCTCTATCTTTTGTAAGGCTTAAAGTAAACATATCAGCAAATTCATTGTAATTAACACCTATTTCGAATATTTCTCCACCAAGTGTTATGTCAAAGCTGTAAGGTATCAAATTTTTGTTGATTTCAATTCTGTCTTTTTTCACAGCTACTTCTTTTCCTCCTTGCTGCCATATAACCATGTAGCTTCAACACCATATTGTGTAATGTTGTTTTTATCCTTTTCCTTGTAGCCCATAAGTAATTTTGCACCAATTTTTAAAGTCTTTGCGTCACCTTTTCTCGTAAATGCAGTAGGGTTATTGTCTATAACCCATTTTACTGTACTTCCAAGTTCTTTATAGTTTTTATTTACAAGCGTCCAAACATTATCACCTTTTTTTACTGTGTGATATACAGCATTTCCAGTTCCTTTGCTGACCTGCTGTGTCCCAGCTTTTTCACTAGCTTTTGTTTTTCCACTTCCCTTATTTGTGCTATAAGAATTTTGTGCAATTCTTACTTCTTTCAGCTCCATATCAAAATCTAACCCACCCGCATTAGTATTTGGGTGGGTTGAATTGAAGGTCTGTATTTGCATATTTTTAAGGATATTTCTACCACTATAGGTTATAAGCGAACCTTTATTCTCTAGTTCATAGATTTTAGCTAAAGCCTCGTGAGATTTTAATGTGTCTGTATCAACTATCTTACCTGATATAGACAAGGTAACAGGTTCTCTTTTAACATTATCGGTTATATCTATACCTTTTTCACAAGGATGGTCCGTAGATTTAATATTTCTACCAACCTTTTCATCTATAACATGTATCCATATATTATTTAAAAGTGCCATATTACCACTCCCTTATAGGCTTGTTTCTATTACCAAAATCATTCATAAATTCTTCGAATGCTTCTTTTACAGCTTTCTTTGTACTTCTAGCTGTTTGTCTACTATTATCTCCACCATTTACTGTTATGTTAAAATTACAAACATATGTGTTGTCGGAATTGTTTGTGCTCCCTAAAGTAGGAGAGTTTTCAGGAGTATACGCACCTAATATACTGCCTGTTTTTTGCCATAAACCTAAAGCTCTGCCACGCTTATTTTGTGTGAGAGGTATTGCCATTTCTGCTCCTGCTTCACCGAAGATACTAGGCTTTGTAGCTATACCACCATTAGCGTAGCCATGACCTTGATAAGCTCTTGCCAAAGAACCATATCTTGACACAGCATATCTGACAGAAGCGAGTATATTACTTAATGGGTCATAGATATTTTTATTAAATCCCGGTCTTGCGTAAGCATTAAATGTTGGGTCAATAACCTGCATTAAGCCCTTAGAAGGAGTACCCTTTTTGGCGTTACTGTCCCACAGATTTATAGCTTTTGGATTACCACCACTTTCAGTTTGCATTTGATACAATGTTCTTTTAACATTTGCATCGCTATACTGACCTTCCATTTTTAAGGCTTTAATTACAGTAGACCTCCATTGTTCTACACCTGCCGCTGGATTATAATTTGCTAAGCTTAAAGCTCCAAATTCATCAAACATCTTCTTAACCCAGTTTGTCATTTCTCCACCTACTGTAGATACAAGTCCTTTTCCTATGTTTAATACAGTCCCTTTTAAGCCGTTATAATTAACATACTTTTGTGTCACTGCACTAACCAAACCACCAGCATTATCCATATAATCCCATATATCAATGTTGCCTTTGGCATATCTAAATGTCGGATTTTTTCTACCCATTACCTGTGCAGTATTTTCAGCAGATAAAACTTTCATACCGACAGGGGCGTTAGGTATAAATACATTTTTACCCTTTGGGATAAATGTATTACCATTAGGCATTTGTACTAATTCAGCACCCCTACCGTCGTTTACAAGAGCATTACCACCCTTATGACCATCTGTACCTTTTGCGTACGGAGTCCAACTTGTTAATCTCTTTGAAGAACCTAATTCCTGTAAAATCCAATTTGCACCACTAAGCAATTTGTTTACAGGAACAGCAGAGGCTATAACTGCCTTTTTCCATATTTCAACTAAAGCAGTTGATAAACTTTCCCCTGAACTTCTTAAAGCATCTCCCATTTTTCTAGGCAATTCAGATACTTTTTGTACTATCTCGTCTATATTTTTATTTACTAAAGTTGTTATAGACTCTATACCACTTGCACTTTTAAGAGAATTGAACAAACTTTCAATTCTACCAAAATCACTGATACTAGAAATACTACTATAAAGCTTTGCTACAGCTTCGCCAAAGGTAGGTAAGTTTCTTGAAAGTCCACTTAAATCGTTTTCACCTGTAAACCACTGTAACACGCCACCGGTATTTGGGATAGCCTTACCCATACTGCCTAATGCACTGAATAAATTTTCTATTTTGGTTGTATCTGATATTCCAGAAATAGATTTATAAAATAAAGACATAGCATTACCGAACTTAGGTAAATTATTGCTTAGTCCGTCAAAATCCTTTTCTCCGGCGAACCACTGAAAAACTCCACCTGTATTTGGAACATTTCCTATATCTTTTAAAGACTGAAATAATAATTTAGCATTACTAAATCCATTAGCTGGTAATCCTGAAACAATGGCAAAAAAGCCAACGGAATTGTATGCAAAATCCGTCAATGCCGTGCCTAACTCACTAAGATGTATACCACCTGTAAATTTACTAATAAGACTATTTCCAGCTAGTTCCAACACAAAGCCACCTATTGCTGTAAAGAAACTGCCTATACTCTTAACATCTACACCCTTAAACATAGATAAAGCCGGTTTTAATGAAAGCACAAAAGCTGTAAGGTTTATCCCTATAGCTGGTAATGAATTTGTAACGCCTTCGCCAACTCCACCAGCTAAAGAGCCAATCATTTTGCCCACTTGCTTAAATATATTTGCTAAAGTGTCTCCTCCTGATGACATAAAATCATCAAAGCCAGGGATTTTGGATAATGCCCCAAAAGCAGTAATAATACCAGTTACTCCAGTAAGCACTAGAGCTATATTAGCAAGTCCTAATAATACAACAGGAATAGGTATAGTTCCAACAATACCTGCAAATACTGATAAGACAGAGCCAACAGTTCCTAGTACACCAATCATAGCTGTAAATTCCAACATCTTTTTTATACCAAAGTCAGTAGATGAAGAAATTGTTCCTACAACTAAATACAAAGCAGACATACCAGCTATCATTATTGCCATATTAGCCAATCCTTTGACAACTGTTAATACGGGAATGTTCCCAACTATACCTGATAAGCCTGCTAAAGCCGTTCCTACTACACCAAGAATTGTTATAGCACTTGCAACCTTAATTAAAGACCTCATATCAGATAAATTCGCAATATATGGGGATACAGCCATTACAGCTGTTGTTATAAGTGTAAATCCACCAACGATAATTGCTATATTGGCCATACCTTTCAAGACAGTTTTGACATTTGCTTTAGCTATATTTTTTAGTGGGTTTATAATGTTACTTACTTCTTCATCTGATTTTGAGAAAAGACCAGCAACACTTTTCAGTCCCATAATAAGAGGTTTTACAGCTTTAAAGGCGACTAAGCCACCCAGTAAATAAGGTATTACTTTTGCTATTACATTGGCGTTTTTAATAAATTTTTCTCCAAATTTACTAAGTGATGGTATTTGTGTACCGAATGTTTCTACAACTGCTTTTCCTATCTGTTTTACTACGCCAGGTAATTCTCTTTTCAAAACTCCGATAATTACTGGCGTTGACTTTATTAACCCAGTAATTAAAGATGTTGCAGCATCTAATAACGGAGGTAATAAAGTACTTACTAAGCCAGGCAATTCAGCTTCTACATAAGGAGCAAGTCCAGTTATCAGACTGCCCACGCCTTTCAATCCCTTTTCTATAGCCGGCATTACATTATCACCGAAAGTTTTAGCACTTTCTACAAGATAGCCCAAACATTGGTCAAAACTATCACCACCGACAACAAGGCTTGTCATGAGATTGCCCCATGCAGACTGCATAGAAGCAAAAGAACCTTGTATAGTTGTACTTGCTTCTTTTGATGTTGTACCTGTAATATCTAAGCTATCTTGAATAGCATGTATTGCCAATATAATATTGCCAAAACTCATATCATTGGCTTTTACAGTTTTATCTATTTTAGAGGCATCTTTTATAAGGCGTTTCATTTCCTCTTGTGTACCACCATAACCCAGTTTTAAGTTATCAAGCATTGTATAGTTCTGTTTTGCAAAACCCTGATAAGCATTTTGAATACTCTCCATGTCAGTACCCATTTTGTTTGCATTATCTGACATATCTACTATTGCCTTATCAGCATAAGATGCAGCTTTTTTAGTATCGCCACTTAAACTCGCAATCAAACTGGCTGAAAATCCAGTTACTGTTTCCATATAGTCATTGGCAGAAAGTCCAGCTGTTTTAAAAGCCTTATTAGAATTGTTTAAAACTTCTTTTTGAGCAGACATTAAACTTTCATACTTCTTTTTAACAGCAGTTGTACTCTTCCCTGTACTTTTTGCGTAATCCTCTATTGAACGACCACCTGCCCCAAACAAAGTTTCTACACCACCAATAAGCTGTTCAGTATCTGAATAAGCTCTAACTGATAACCCAACTAATGTAGCAACGCCTGTTGCAGCAGCACCCACACCGGCGGCAGTTGTCTTTACTGCCGTTTTTGCTACAGTACCTGCAACTGACCCTACCTTTTTAAGTCCGGCTGTTACTTTGTTAAAACTTGTGTTGCTTATATCTTTAAATGAATTTTTCAGTTTATCTGCTTCATCTGTTGTATCGCCTACACTTTTTTTAACTTGTTCAGTCTGTTTTCTAGTTTTATTTAAACCATCATCGTTGCCTAAATCTTCAAACTGCTTTTTTAAACCGTCTACATCTGATGTTACTCCTCCAAATTTCTTTTTGAGGTTTTCGATATCTTGTGTTATTTTTGTGAGAGATGATAATATATCCTTACTGTCGATGCTTATTTCAATCACATCTTGTCTTATTACTTCTTTTGCCAAACTCTCACCTTCCTTTATTTCTTAAATTTCTGGTTATCTTGCTTAATCTTAAAATCAAGTGCCACATTTGCCATTTCAATTTCCAACGGTGACATCTTATAAAAAACAGTATTGTAATCAAGCCCAGAAAACACTAATCTATAAAGTGGCCAATCATCTCTTACTCTTTGTGTCAGTTGAGCCTTCGTCAGATTCTTCTTGAAAAGTACCGTTATTAACTTCTCCTAAGAAAGCAATAACTTCATCTAATTCCTTTGCATCTTCAAAGTCATCTAATGTTTTCTTAGGTGTAACAAGTACATTTTCTAATAAATACTCTGCAATCTTACGCATACTTGTTGTCTGTGTGCCGTCAATGTAAGTTCTATCTACAGCATCATATCTACTGCCAAAGCCATTAAACTGTGCTGTGTATTCTGTGCCATTAATCTTCTTAGTTACCTGTGTAAATTTCTTCATAATATAAATCCTCCTAAATTCTTATATTAAAAAAGGGAACACTAAATGTCCCCTCTTATCAAATACTTATAATGTTCTTTCTGTTGTTAAATCAAAAATCTGGAATTCAAATTCAACATCTTCGGCTTCATTACCCCTAGATATTTCAGGGTAGTTTTTAATATTAGCCATAGTACCACCGGACCTTTCTCCCAATGATTTATTTGTGTACCAAAACGGAAATGGGTCAGACTGCTTTGCTAAAGACATCAACATTGAAAACTGTGGACTTGTCACCTGCACAGTTAATGTTGCACTACCTAAAGAATTATTTATTTCACTTTTTACAACATCACCCTGTGCTCCTACTGAAGTAGAAAAGAATTCCTCATCTTTTTCAACAGACAACATATCTTCACCAAAGCCTGTAATATTAACGCCATTTACTGTTACTGTTGTGTCTTTAGCATTATATTTTGCAAATAACATAACTTTGCACCTCCTAGATATTAATTGTACCGTTTACTGTTACTGAATGTATAGCTCCGGCTAAATCAAATGTAAATTTACCTTCCATATACTGTCTTTTTTCTCTATCACTAGCTTTAGTATCAGTTCTTCTTGCAAAATTAACAGTATATGAAGCCTTGCCGTTATCATCTTCGGCAATTATTCCGTTATTAAAAGCATCCTGTAAAACATTAGCCACAACACTTTCAAGCATAGCTATACCAGTATTATCGTAAGGGATTTTGTCGTTTACGATTAAGCACTGCTGTAACTGATATTTAATCTGTGTAATAAGCCAATCTTTGGCATCTAAAATGTCAATATATTCGCCGTTAAGTAATTTACCTTCGCTTGTAACATCATAGCCTGCCTTATGAACATACGCATTGACATTGTGTGAATGGTAATCATTTAATGTTGTTTTTGTTATGCTTTCGTCGGCATATACACCTTTCAATGACATATTTTTGTATGTAAAACTACCTACCGTCTTATTTCCTGTATGTGCCATAAGTGCAACACATATATTGTTAAGGTTTTCGCCTGTATCATCTTTAAACACGGGAATGTTAAGATATACAAATGTACGCTCCATACCCTTTACCTTTAAATATGTATCTGCAATAAACTTGTTGTATGCTTTTGTTCCTGAAATGTCTAAGCATAAAACCTTTGATTTGCTACTTTCAATCACTCTACTTAATGGTAAAATATCACTACTAATATCCTCTTTTGTTGGAATTAAGTATCTCCAATTCTCGTTAAAGTAGTCTGCAATTGTAATGTTTCTGCTTGTAATAGCACAAGAAAGTAAGCCTATTTTTTCAGGTGGATTTTCCTGCATAAACGCTGTTTCCACCATATTAAGCATATTTCTAAAGCCAGTACGCAAAGGAGCTATAGTAACACCATACAAGTGTAATGTAGCCTTTTCCTCGCTAGTTACATAAAATGTAAATGTACCACTTGTTCCAGCTCTTAAAGTAATCATCTGTGCTTTATTTCCTTCAAGTGTCATTCTGTCAACAATGTTATTTTCATCATCTGCAAGAACTAATGTAACACTTTTACTTACTGATGAACCACAACAAGCTAAGCACAAGTTTTCATCTGAATTTTCAAAAGTAACAGAAAGTCCATTGTCCTCACTTATCTTTTCTATTCTTTTAGAAAAACTTTGACCAGCAATATTTGCACTTTCATCACCAACGGTATACTTTGTTCCGTTAAATTTAATTTTTCCTTTTGTGTCTAAAGCATCTAACTGTGTTTTTGTTGCCTCAGCTGTTAATGTATTAAATTTAACAACAGAACCGGTTCCATCATCAAGCACACCTGCACATTTTCCTATCACATCTTTAGCTTCTGAATAGCTGCTAACTTCTGTATAAGGTAATACTGGGGTATCGTCTGCATTAGGGTAATATAAACATATCCCACCAAATGTAGCTGGATTGATTACATCTTCTACTCCAATATTAACTGTAATATCACTAATATTGTTAGACATCATTCTTCCTCCTTCAAATTTATTTTTTCAATTTTACCTATACTTTCTATAGGATTCTTAACTTCACTCATTAACCAAAATACGGCATCAAAACCGTTTTTATATTCATACTCAATACTTATCAAATTATCTCTATTGGTTATTTCTCCTACCCTTTGAATAATTACACCGTTGTCATTTAGATAGCAAATACCTGTGTGGCATAAAAATCCCCTTGCTTTATTTGCAAGGGTTATGATCTCATCGTATTTATCTGATTGTACTGATATGCTCCAGTTTTGAGTAACTGGTATTCTGTCAATGCCGTCTTTATATTCTCCCCATGTACCATTATTAGCACTTTCAAAGGTAGTTATATTGTATGATACATATGGGTAATCCGGTGGTTCTGCATTTTGATTACCTCTTATAACAGGTACACCAAGATAATCTTTTAACCCTGTTACAACGGTTTCCCTTAATTTATCGTACATCATCAATCCTCCTTGCCAAAAGCACTAATATATTTTAAAGTGTATTGGTATACACCTGTAAACTCGGCATTTTCAACCTGATTTTCTACCCTGTATACCGAACCCCTATGTATAACTTTAGTTTCTGTTAAAGGTAAAGGTTCAAAGACAAACAGGTATTTATCCATAGAAGTCAATGTTCCGGTAGACTGATATATTTTGTTGTCACTTATGCTTATAATTGCACCTGTAAGCTTTTTTTCTTCTTCTGCGTGTACTTCATCGCCTTTACTGTCATATGTTGTAGCAGAGCTTGAAATCACCCTAAAAGAAGTGCTGTACTTATTAATTAAAGAAACAAAATCAAAATACATTAATCGTCCACCTTCCAAGTAATTCCTCTTATCATCTGTCCTGTGTCAACAAGAGGGTTGCTACTACCTTTATTTTCTTTGGTTACTCTTGAATTTGCCGGACTGTTTAAATTTCTAGCAAAAGTTTTAATTTTACTAGACAACCTTTGCCCGATATTATCTAAATATTCTCTTTCACTCATTTCTCCAGTAGCAACTTTTTTAAGCAATATATCTGAATATTTATTAATTTCTTTTACATTTTCGTCAAACCCAGCCCTTAAAAAACTTCGCTCAGGTATCTTAACTGATTTAGTAAGCCAATATAATAATTCAATTTCACCTTTTCGACCATCTCTTGCAAGGAATTTTTCTCCACTTTTAGCCTGTACAAAAAATAGGTTGTCAAATTCACCTGCTTTTTTTCCTATAGACTTAGGACTTATCGGTATTGTTAAATACTGTGCCTTTTTAGCCCTTATATCACAGCCGTATTCGTGGATTCTAGCAAGCCAAGCATTTTCACCGTCAAATACACCTACTTGAACCTTTTTTCCGCTTAATGATTCAAAAGTCTTTATCATATCAGGGATTTTGTCTTTAACGGTTTTTATTTTTATTCCTTTTGACATATTATCGCCACCTATCTCCAGCACTAACAAAAGAAACAGCTGTTTTCATCAAATCACCAAAAATATCATTAGCTACATCATATATAAGACCACTTGTATCAGTATTAAATGATTGGGACAAAGAACCAATGCTTTCGCTTGCGATTCCAGGTCTAAGCCCCATTATATCAACATACTTTGTAACAAAAAGTCTTACATTAGCTGGTATTTTTTCGGGGTCATCAATTTTGAAGGTAATCTTTGTGTTCTTTAATACCCACAGCAAAGCACTTTCCACCAATATGCAAGTTTTGTCTGTTATTGGCTCTATTCCTAGCTTAAGCTTCTTTACCATATCAGAGGTAATCATATTAATTCACCTCTGCTTTAGCCTTAGTTCTCCTTTTACTAACCTTTTCAACAGTTGTACTTTCATCTATTGAATCTTCTACCTTTTCATTAGGTTTAGCAGTTGTACTTTCATCTGTTGCTTTTTCTATTTTTTCAGCAACAGGTACTTCCTCGCCGGCTCTGTAAAATTTACCATTGTATATAATTGCATTTTCAAATTTCATGCTAGAACCTCCTTAGCATACTTCTAAGCCATAACATTCATCCATTCTTTCAAATGAAGGAAGAACAATCTCAGAGGCTGTTGTCTTTGTCTGAACAGGGTCATCTTTAATTGTTACTGAAACAGCAATACCAGTTTCAACAATACTTACATTTGCATCTGCCTTAGACTTTAAAGTTCGTTCCTCCGGTGTTGTACCAAACCAAGTTGAACCCAAATCAGAAGCGGGCATTAACATTACGATGTTATCTGGATAAAAATTCTTCGCCTTGCCACTTTCATCCTTAAATTTCTTATTGTATACAGCAACGGACACATTAAGTTCTTCTTCAATATAGCTCTTAACTCTCGCAGATGTATAATTTACATTAGCTGTTGTGTTCTGTGCAAGTACGCCACTCTGTACTTTCTTACTAGCTTTAAGCTTATTGAAAGTAGCCTTTGACATTAAAATAAGTGCTGGTCTGTCACCACTTTCTTCTTCCTGTGCGTCCATAGCATCTTCAAGATTTTTAATAGGGTCACAGGTTTCAGGTGCGTCCCACTTATCTGTTTCAGTTTCAATCTTTGCGTAGTGCTTAGATTTCCAGTCACCATTAGGGTCATAGTTGTATGTATAATCAACCCCATTAGCTGAAATTTCAATTCCGACCTTACCGTTAAGAGGGGCTAATAACTGCATTCTCATTCTTTCAGGCACAACCTTAGCACCGTCAATTAATGTCTGTGAATCATTAAAAATATTATTTAACACTTCAATAGCGTAAGGGTCATTACTATCTTCAACTCTTAATATTTCCTGTTCATCTTTTTCTTTAATTAACATACTTTCTCTAAAGAAAGGCATTTCGCTTTCATTTACTGTAACACCAACTCTATCTCTAAAGCGTGATGCACTGTCAAAGTTAGATGGTGCAAGAGAAATAGGTAAACCCTTGTGTCCCTTTACCCACTTTAAGTCTAAGCCAGCCTTTTTCTTAGACGGAAATAAACCTTCGCCCAAATATGGAATTGTATTACTACCAGCTTCAGAATAATTCAAGCCTATAGTTTCTGCATTATAAACATCACTTAATTTCATATGCTACCTCCTATAAAAATTTAATCATTGGATACTTACTTTCATCCTCTGGTGTAGAAGCTAATTTAGATTTTAAAACAAAACCATGCACTACTACAGCACCGTTAGGATTTTCGTTAATATAAACATCATTAAGTACAACACCAACATTTTCAACCAATGTACCTGCCTTAACCACACCATTAGTAGCAGACAATTCAGAACAATCATAATTAATTGCTACAAAATGGTCATTAGCAAGAATGTTATTTTCTGTTGTAATAGTCTTACTTTCAAACTTCATTTTCCAAAACCTCCTTATTTAAATGTAATGCTTCAAGATACTGTCACTCTTTTTCTTGAGTTCTGCCCTTTCCTTGCCTAAGCCCTTAGCAAGTTCATTACCTTTCTTATCTTCTGTATTGGTATTAGCATTAGCACTACCTGTATTCGGGATTCTTCCGGCAGACTTGAACTTTTCATTTACCTTGTTATCAACAAGTTTATTTACAAGTTCATTAAGAGCACTTACTTTGTTGTCGATTTCATCTGAATCTTTGCCAAGCACAAGGTCAACGATTTTAAGAGCTGTATCGCCGCCATCATCAAGACCGGCTTTCTTAATAGCACTAATAGCATAATAACGGTTTTCCCTGTCTGCTATAGCCTGTTCCCTTTCAGCAAGTTCTCTGTCACGCTTTTCATCGTCATACTTTTTAAGCTCATCGGCAGTCATCTTGTCACGCTTCATCTTTTCAATCTCTTTTTCAAGATTTTTGTTTTTCTTGCGTTCTTCTTCCATAGCCTTGTCAAGTCTTGCTTTCAGTAAACGGTCTAAATCGTCAGTGTTGGGTTCTGTAGAGTTGTTATTACCTGTATTAGGTTCTGTAGTCCCCTCACCACCAACATTAGGCTCTGTAGCGTTTTTGGTACCTGTATTAGGTTCTGTAGTTCCCTCACCACTAGCACCACCTACACCGTTAGCCTCAAAACAAGGCATAAATCTTTTAAACATTTGGTAAACCTCCTTGTAATAAATTTAAGCCTTTTTATGTCTTGCTTAGGACAATGAAAAAAGGAATAAGCTGTGACACCCATTCCCTTTGCTGACTAAATTATTTAAAGTGGTTTGGTCGCAACCTTCCCACTAGGTTTAGTCCGAAGACATCGCCGCAATTCCTGTTGTAAAAAATTAGTTATAACTAGCCCAATGGAACCACATTCTTTCAGTATGCGATTAACTGGCTATTACTTCATTACTTCGACAAATCTATTTTTTCAGTACTGGCTCTTAATTCAAGTACAACAATATATCTTTCCATTGCGTCAATCTGAATACTATAAATAGCTCTTGAAGAAGCCGGCTTGAAATCTAAAGTACCAGCATCCCATCTTTTCAACATCAACTTGAGCCCTTCGTACCTATTAACCAACTGATAATATTCAGCCTTAAATCTTTCCTTATAATCTTCACTCAACATCATTTTTGCAGTTTCTTCCAATGTTAAAATCTTTTCCATGTCTTTTCCTCCATTTAACTTTTTCAGGCAACAAAAAAGGACAGCTTTAAACTGTCCTAATCTGCTTATTTATTGTGTTTTCTAACTTGCTTGTAACTTTTATTTATGGGGTCGTATTTTGCTACCCCATATTTTTTCATCAAAAAAGCACCCTTTTCAGACATAATAAAAGAGCAGTTTAATGTCATACTCAGGACTGTTTTATTATGCTGTTGTTTTAAGCATTAATAATCTAAATGTTTCTCTACCCTTTGGAGTAATTAGTGTCTGTGTGCCACTCCACTTAGTTTTATCGTTATATGTTTCCTTTACCTCAAACAAACCTTTATTTTTATCAGCATAAGGCATTAACTTACCTCTCTTATCTCTATATATGTACTTATGCTCAATAAGAAAATTTATGAACTTCTTTTCACCGACTTCAAGCTGTTTAGCTGTTTCTCTGAAATTAGTGAGTAAGTTTCTATCTACCAATTCATCAAAATAATCAGCTTTTGGCTTCATAATGTTATTATCTACAGTAAGTTGAGAATTAATAACACTCAACTTCTTTATCTGATTTTCAGCCATTTTTAAAGCTCTTGACATTACCATTTCAGGGCTATTCCAGTTTTCTTCAATCTGTATGAAATACTGTCTGAACATTTTGCCTTTTTCATTTCTCTGTAGCATACAGATTTCTTTAGCCATTGGGATTGTGAGCTGGTGGTCTTTAGTCTTTCCACCGTTTTCTAAAATTTTAGAAAACGCTGTATAATCAATATTTTCATCAAATCCATAGCCGCACATATTCTTAAACCAATCTGCATATTTAGACTTCACTTCCAAGGCCTCATATAAATCTCTGCCTAATACTGTTGGTTTTTCACTATCATAATTTATCTTAATAAGCTCATTCATATTACATTACCTCCTAATTATTTTCTAGCATTTTCAAAATTCAAATCAAATATTTCAGTTGCCTTTAAAAATCCAAGAATAAAAAATTGCCTTGAGGCTGCAAAAGAATATTTGTGAGCGAGTTCATTTACTTTTTCATCTTTAATATTATCATTAACTTTATCTATTAAATCGCAATATTCTTTAGAGTCACAAAAATCTCCTGTAGAAACAAAATCCTCATAAATATAATCAATCATCTTTACCAAGCCATTATTATACATAAAAAAACTCCTTTCAAATTCAAAAATTGGTATTGAAAGAAGTCCCTCTGAATGGTATAATATTTTCAGAAGGAAACTTCTTTTAATGTCAGAACACTCGTAAACTTTGGTCGGTGGAACGGGTGTTCTTTTTCTATTTATTGTCTAATAGTAAATGTATACCTTGTCTAATAGCTTCAACCCTAGTAATATTATGTTCACTACAATATTCTAATAATTTATGATTTGTAGCTTCATCAATCCTTATTTTTACATCAACATTTTTAGGATTTTTGCTTTTTGGTCTACCTATTTTTTTTGAATCCATTAAATCACCTCACTTTTCGGATTCCATAAACATATTATAATATTTGGATTCCAAAAAGTCAAGAGATATTTTAAAATTTTTTCAGGTATTAAAAAAGCACCCCTTTCAGAGTGCTAACGTCGTTTTGCTTGTATTAACTTTTCGAAATAGGCTGTTTTCGAACTTTTAGCCCTTAGGTATAGCATCAATTACACCTTTAGCTATATTTGACGCCTTTTTCATAAATGAATTTTCGTGTAAATATTCAACACCCTTTAATGTAATCCTCGGGTTGCTTACTGAAAGCACAATATCCCCTTTAGCACCATATTTAACACTTACACCATCAACAAAGCCCTCTTTTGTAAGCATTTCCCATATCCTTACCAATCTGTTTTCAGATATTTTTAAATGCTCTGCTGATACAAAATCCATATCAAACTCATCATAGTCCATAGCCTTTTCAAGCTGTTTAAGTATCTTGTATATTATGTTAAAGTTATCCACATTTTAACCTCCTTTACATCAAAAAAGCACTCCTGAATTACTTCAAAAGTGCCTTTAATCAATTATTATATGAGATAATCCCTCTGATTTTCTGGGGATAGTACCATAAAGTTCTATTGTATAATCAAAATCATCGTCAATACACTTCTGCAACACTTTACAATACTCTTCACTTGCTTTTCTGTCTTCCATTACAGCATCAAAAGGAGCTTCAGGAAAATAGTCAAACTTATCAAGAAATTTACTACGCATATTAAAACACATTTCTAACATTTACAAAACTCCTTTCAATTTTTCTTCAAAATATTTTAAAGCATTTGGAAATACTTTTTTCATTTCTTCATATCTTCCTTTATCAAACTGAGCTTCAAACATATGGGCAAATGCTTCAGAGGTTATGTTATCCCTATTTTTCCAATAGCTTAAATTGTGACCTGAAACACCCTGTATTCCACCACCTGTCAAGCCTTGTAATATATCCGACACAGCAGAATGTTTTCTCATATTATTCAGTTCATTTGATATATGTTCATACACCTTAGGGAATGTTTTCAAATTATTAGCTTTACCAACTGACTTTACATACGACATTTTATCCCTATCAAGCAAATCAAAAAACACCTTATCCTTAGAAATTTCGCCTGCCATACAATCTATTAAATGACCGTGTTCGTGATAATAAGTGACACATTTTCCTCGTTCATTATTTAAATCCACATTATAGTTCATATAAATTTTCTTTGTGTTTGGGTCAAAACAAGGTACTTTTATATACTCGGCATCATCAACTGAATCCTTAGGAACAAATTTATTAAATACTTTCTTAGCTGTTTCATTTCCTTGAGAAAATTTATTCTTAACAGCCTTATAATATTGTTTGCCCATTCTCTTATCAGTAAAGATTTTTTCTTTAAATTTACCTAACTCTGATAATTTTTCATCTGATTTTATTTTACCACTTTCATCATCACTTGTAAACAACTTTTCAGCCTTGCTACCATTCCCCACACTAGCAAACTTATCATCAGTAACCTTAGAAACCTCTGTAGGCTCTTGTGGTTTCTTATCTTTCCACCTACCACCTCGTTCCTGAAACTCCTCAACTGTCATCATCTCATAGTCAAGATAACATCTGCAGTTACAGTCATTTTCAGGTGTGCCACTTTCTCCAGGTGACTTGGCTTTTACTCCATTGCCAAGGTCAAAATATCCACCTACCTCAACTACTTGACCTTCCATTTTTATATGGTTAGCTTTCGTCTTACTTTTGTAAGTTTTCCAGCCTTTTGAGGTATGCACCCTTACATTTGGTCTTACCTTTTCATCGCCCATATTTCGCCATATAACAGCATATATAAGCCCGTCGTCTTTGACCTTATCTCCTATAGCCTCTGCACCATCTAATAAGCCCTTTTCCTGTACCCTATGGCTTTCAGTACGCACTATTCTATTCGCTTTGCCATAACTTATATCAAGTCTTTCCACTAATTTTTTAGATGTAGTATCAAACCTTTCTCCGGTCATAAGAGAATTAGATATACTCTGTCTTATATCATATATAACATCTTGTCTGTGCTTTTGAAGTCTTTCAGGCAATGTTAAACCACTTATAGGATTTTCAACTGCTGCTTTTAACACCTCTGGCTTGATACTTAACCCATTAAAACTATCTTTAAACTTACTATCTCCAGCAGAATTACTAAAACCATTAATCATACCTTCAAAACAAGCCTTATAGGTCTTTTCTACTGTACTTTTAATAGTTTTAGAAATAGCCGGAGTAACTTCTTTAATATTTTTATCAACTTCTTCTAAGAAAGAAGCATATTTTTCATTTTGTTGAAGTATAGCAACATTTAAAACACCATTATCATCAGAATATTTTGTATAATACTCACCTATAAAGCTATTTAACTTCTTTAGCAAAGATTTGTATAAGGACCTTATTTCCTTATCAGCTCCTTTGCCTCGACTTTCTTCAACTCTCTTTACCTCTACAAGATATTTGTCAAGTGCTTTATTGTCAAAATCCAAATAAAACACCTACCTTATTCGGTCATATCCTCATCTAACAAAGATGGGGTATCGTTCTTTTCCTTTTCAATCATTTCCATAACATAATCTACATCATCTACGAAACTAAGCTGACTATATGCTACTTCCTTAGGTATTCCTGCACCAATTAAGGCTTGTACAGTTTGTGCTTCTGTAAGAGTGTCAAGAGGAAAGTTTCTTGTAAATTCCATTGTTATTTGCAATGGGTCAACGGTAATGTTCTTCTTCTCCCATATAGCACATAACAATTTCCACATATACTGTGCGGCGTCCATCATTTTAGCCTCGAACATACCACATTTTGTTTCAAGTCCGTGGAGCTTAAATTTAAGACTTATGCCACTTGCACTACCAAAACTATCATCATTCAGATTAGGAGTTTTTGAAAATCTGTAAATGTTATCTCTTAATCTGTCAAGGTGATGTTCGGTAAATCCATCGTTGATATTTTTAGTAAGAAACTCAACACTACCTTCTTTATTTGATGAACCAACAGGAGGTATTTTAATAGCACCGTTTCTTTGTGCTTCTCTTATTGTGTCGTTATCTACATTCAAATTTTTAAACACCATATAGGCGTGTACAAAACTTTCAACCTCATTGGAATTATCGGAAAGCACTTTATCATAATCATCAATAAGTGAAAGGACCTTTTCGGCATCTCCCATAAGTTCTTTGTTGTTTGCTATTCCTTGTAAAGGGCAATAATTGAACAGGTGTTCTCTTTTTTCTACAAATTCAAGTTTGCTTAAATAACCTTTGAATGTGTACACTTCTGTATTATCATAAAATTCAACTACCCATTTTTTTACTAAATTTTGTTCTTGCACTAAATAGTATCTAATGGCAAACTCAGGCTCTGATATGTCGGTACTTGATAATATAATTGTTTCATATCCGTGTACAGGCGTAACCCTTACATCGCCATTTGGGCCAATATAAAAAAGTCTGCCTGCATATCCATATATGCTAGCAAACTTTGTTGTTTCCATATCTACACCAAACATATTATTGAGGGTAACAAAATCTGTTACAGCCTTAGTTGCCCTATCAACAGCAACTTCACCACCAGTAACACTTTCTGCTTCTGCTCCCTTGCTATATCCATAGCTTATAGGCTCTCCAGCAAAATATCCTGTCTTAAAGTCAACGATTTCGCTAAAAAAGTCATTGTTTATTCTATTATTTATCTGATTACCTTCTTTAAACGCTGGTCGTCTCTTGAAAATAGGCAACTCATCATCTAAAGTCATATACCTTCTATAAAGTTTTCTATTATATCGGCTATTAAAATAGTGCTTTTTAATTATCCTATACAATAACTCTAAGCTTAGTCCATTAGTTTTTAATTCTTCAAGCTCTGAAGTATAATCAGGATATAATTCAATACTTTTTCTATTCATCAAGTCACTTCCTTACAATCTTATACTTGCCGTTACTTTGCTTTCTAACTGTAGTTGCTCCGTAGCGTATCTGAGAGCGTCCAATAAATGGTTATCTTTATCCACTGGCTTAGCCATAGCATTGCCGTATTTATCCTCTTGCCAATGGTACTGCTCTATCTCATTTTTGAAATTTTGGCATTTGCTATGGATAACAATTTTGTGACCCTGTAGCCACCTTATACCTCTGTTAATGCTGTCTGCACCTTTCATAGCTGGTACAGCTTTAACACCCTTACTTACTAAAAAATCAATAGTCTTGGGTTCTGCACTGTCACAGGTAATATAATCATTTCCAACAAACTCTCTTGCTACTTCCGACAATTCCTCATCACTCATACCTGCCTGATACCACTCGTCAAACACATATATAATTTTTCTAGCCTTGTCATAGTTTATTTTAATTAGTGCGTTTGGGTCAGAGGCATATCCAAAGTCACAACCCATATAAATATTATCAAAATGCTGTATCATATCTGACAAGTCAACACATTCCCAATTTTTGAATATTACATTACCTAATACGCCCCAGTTACCTAAACTGTAAACACTGTAATAGTATGGGTCCGTTTCATTTTCTAATCTATCCTTATCTTCAGGAGTAAGCATATCATTATCTTTGTATGTAGTCTTTAATATGCAAACATTATCGTCCTCATAGCTGTTCTTATTATCTTCCCAACCACTAAAGAACTTCTTATATATCCAATGACTTTTTAATATAGGATTAAAAGCCATTACAATGTATTTGTCGTTGCTAGATATACCTCTTAGTCGCTTTGTCAACTGCATATAAGCATCTTCTTTTATTTCTGTCGCTTCTTCGATAAATATTCTTTCAAGTACGCCTTTAGCAGGTGTAATAGACTTGACTTTTTCTACATCATCAAGACCATTAAAAAGTATCTGACAGCCGTTGTTAAGACAAGTAATAACCATATCGGATTTGTTAATTTTAAATAGCCTATTTAAACCCATTTCCGATATAGTTTTGACAATCTGATTATATGTACTATTTCTAATGGTCTTTGCTACATTTCTACAGCACAACCAATTTACACCCTTTAAACAGTCTATAACGATTTTTTGGCAAAGAAAAAAGCTCTTCCCAGATGAAGAGCCTCCAAAAAATATTTGTGTTGCTTGCTTTTTATCTAGCCAATCTATATATGTATCATTTATAGTAACATTTATATCCATATTTTCACCTCAAAATAAGCAATAAAAAACCACCTTATTTTTTAGATTTAAGGTGGAAAAAATATAAAAATATTTTAATTTTTACTTGACACGCAACAAGTTCTATGTTATAATTAAAACATAGAAAGGAGGTATCAAATATGATTGAGTTAATAACTAGCCTATTAAACTTGACTGCGTCAATCATTGCACTGGTTACAGCAGTTATAGCTTATAAGCTAAGCAAGAAGTAACCTTAAAGAGGGCGAAAGCCCTCGCCCCTCTTGGGGTGGTAATATTATTATAACCCAATCATTAAATTTATGCAATATTTATCTTTAATAATCTCACTAATCGCTTTAATTATTGCAATTAGTGCCCTGATTAATGTTATCAAAAAATCAAAGGAGAAGTAGTATGTACCATTTCACTACCGATGAGGAACTAAAACAATTTATTGCTGATAATATTATATCAACAGGCGAAGCAGCCGAACTTCTCGGGTGTTCTCGTCAATATATTAATCAGCTTATAAAAGAAAACAAATTAATTCCTATTAAAAAAATCAATTATATTACTTTATTTCTTAAATCTGATGTTGAGGCAAGACTTAAATAGTCTTGCCTTTTGTACTGCATATATTAATATTTATAACCTTGTCATCGTCAGTAGTATTGACATTTTCAACCTTATCTCTCCATTTATCAGGTTTCCTATTTTTAAGCCAAAATATCTGTGCCGTTGTGTCGGGAGGTATTTCCTTTTCAAGTTCTATTATTTCCCCGTCTTTTGTCACTTTCTGTTCTTTGCTTACGTAACCTAAAGCCCTTTTTAACAAAGCATTTTCAACCTGAATATCTACTACATCTTTTCCCTTTTTTAGGGTGTCACTTATGTCACCATACTTCTTCTTCCACTCTGCAAGAGTTTTTCTTGATATTCCCATATTGTGAGCAATTTGTTCATCTGTTAAACCATCTCTCGCCCAACCTTCAAGAAGTAATAGCCCTTCTGGCTCTAACCACTTCGCGTACTTACTTTTTGCCACAACTTAACCACCACCTACTATCTTTCTATAACAAAAAAGAGAACACCTTTATAGACTGTTCCCTTTACATAATACAATGTTTAAATTTTCATACTAGCATTATACTACAGTATAATAGGACATTACAAGGACATTTTAGGACATTTTTAAAAATTTTTTTCTAAAAGCTTCAAGAGCTTTTTCGTGTAGCCTAGTAATGTGTCTATAGCTTTTTTTGTATTCAACTGCTATTGTTTCAAAATTAGGATATTTCTTATACTCAATATATTTCTTGTGTAATATATCAATGTATGTTGTGTTATCTAGCTGTTGTATCTGATTTATGATAACTTGCTTTAAATCGCAAAAATCGTCTATTTCTTTGTTTATCTCCTTATCTAAATCAATATATCTATCAGATTTTTTAAAACTATTATTATCTACACTACATATAACTTTTTCTTTTTCATAGTCTATTGCTTGTACATTAAACCTAATAGATTTTAAATCCTCTAACTGGAGTATTTTTTGGTCTATACACAAATCCATTTTTTCTACTTTTTGTAAATAAACTTTAGCTTCATTATCCATCTTAGCCCTCCTTGACAAACCTAAGCAACCCACTTATAATATTTTTGTACTTATCTAGGTTGCCCTTTGGTTTGCTTGCCGGAGGGCTTTTTTATTGCTTAAATTTCATCGTGTCGGAAATCCCGACAGGTTCACAACTCAAAACTCCCCTTCCGTATAAGGCTCATTCCAGCATTTTTCACAATCATTTTCACACGAAACTTTCTTATTCAAATTCCTAACACAAAGAAAAGGGCGTCCTTTCCATATTGGAGCGTTTGGAAACATTTTTAGAAAATGTTCTAACCTAGTTTCCAGCTGATGTTCGTCACTCCATTTCTGTACAACATTTATGACTTCTTTCCAATGTTTCATAGTAAGCGTTCTACAATCTAATATTTGGTATGTTTTCATAATTTCTTTAATTTCACATTGTTCACACCTTGCACAGCTTACGCACATTCTATCCCATTCCTTAAAGAAATTTTCGGTGAAGTTGCAATCAATCTTCATTTGTCTTTTCCCTCCAAACATCGTTTTCAACGCTTTCTCCGGCAATATAATTAGGGTGTCTCATCAACACTTCATTTATCTTATATTCAAATTCATCAATGTCTATTGTATTTCTTAATTCATTGATGACTTTATTTCCCCAACCATCACCTAATCCATTTTCGCTTTCTGCTTGTTCTAAAAAATCTTCCAGGAAAAAAGAAACTGGAGAAATGATAGCAATGAAGATTTCACTCCAATTCCCTCTATAGAACAAATCTGGATTATCAATATATTCTTTTTTAGTGACTACTTTTACCTCCGGAATTACGCTTTTTAAATCGTTAAAAACCTCTATGTACAATAGCGTTTCATCGCTTAACTCACTTAATTTCTCCATTCTTCCAACCTCTTTTCTTTAATCTTAACAAGCACTCCAACCTTTTCATCTGTTGTTGCGTACTGCTTATATATAGTCAAGTCAGTAACTTGGTTATCATCGTAATATGCAACCCCATTCAAGGCGTCTAGTATTATCTTGCTTATGTTATCTCCATCTGGTTTTACAGTCGGGAATAGCTCATTATTTTCAATCAATTTAACTTGTTTTTTCGGCATACTTTTCGGAATTTTGAAGTAGGCATATATTTCTACTTCTACTGGTGTTTTAGCTGGTATCGGCTCTTTATTGCTATACTTTTGTTTATAACAAGTTCTAACAAGCGTTTCATAATCTTTAGTTTCTTTAGGTGTGTATGTAACATTTCTACACACCCTAGGCCTACCCTTACCAGTCGGCTTCCCTGGTATAAAGAAATTTATCATCTTTCTTCTCCTCTTTATCGTAATTTATTTTTATATTTAGCCTTTTCAAGAACTTGTTTCTCCTAGCCATACAGGTATCGCACAGATGCCTTTCTTTGCTTCTGTAATAACCATATGCCCGATATTCCTTGCCACATATATCACACTTTAGTTTCATAAAAAACAATATTCCTTTCTTATTTATATACAAGTTTGTCCTTTAGCTCTTAATCTCTCTTTTATAAATTCGTCACTATAAATTTTTTGTGTGAAATTATTAAAGCTATCTGTACCTTTCCGTATTATGTAACCTTTGTCGTTTATCTCGTCCTCCCAGCGTCTGTTTTTTAGCCAGTTAACTAAGCTAGGTATGTATTTACCACCTTCAGTTTGCCATTGTTCTTGACTTTTTTGCTTATTAATTGCATTTACAATAACACTTAATAAATTTTCAGACATATCTAAAGAACAAAATTCTTTAAATGCTTCTTGCTTCTTAATCTTCTTAGGATAAGCAGACCAAACCAACTCAAACCATTCATTTATTTTTGTTTGGTTTACTTTACTATTGTTTGGTTTACTTTCCTTTACTTTACTTTGTGAATTAATCGGCTGATTATCTTCATTAATCGGCTGATTAATGAAAAAAGATAGAATACTAGACTTACTTGATATGGTTTCCATTTCAGAAATAGTAAGAAACCATATTTTTTTATCTACTTCAACATTTTTACGCTCTACAGTAGACTTATAATATACCTTCTGTATGCGTTTACTTGTAATAATACCCTGCTTAAAATGGTAATCGCTAAATAGTTCACACTCCACAAGCATTTCTATTACTTCGTAAATAGTTTCAGATTCAACGTTATATTTGCCTCGTATTCTGTCTAAAATATCCCAAGCCACATCATCTTTATTGCTTTCAGAATATCTAACATAATACCCTTCATCGCCGTAAATCAGTTCTAATAAAGCATCATAAATTACAATAGCTAAATACCCATATTTCATTTTTGGCTTTCTAAATTTACGGTCCATCATTAAATTAATATCTCTTGGGTAATAATCCAGTCCTTTTTTGGTTGGTGCTGCCATAATTACCTCCTAGAAATACTGTAGCAGTTCTTTTAAATAAAGAGTAGCTACAGTATTGTGTTTAATAATATCTAAAATGGTAATTCCTCATCGTCATCGTCGATAGGGAAGAAATCATTGCCGTTGTTACTTGGTTGTGCAGGACTTGAAGTAGGTGCTGGAGCACTATTCATAGCAGCATTATTTACGCTACCACTATTTGAACCCTTGTTTTCACAGAATTCAAAATCCTCAACAATAACATCAGTAGAATATCTCTTCTGACCGTTATTATCCTGCCAATTGCTAACCTGTAATCTACCAGTGATAGCAATTCTATTTCCTTTATGGAAATACTGTCCTATATTTTCGCCACGCTTACCAAAGCATACACAGTTGATAAAATCAGCTGTTGCATCACCTTCTTTGCGTTTAGACGAGTATGGTCTGTCGACAGCTACAGAAAACCTGCAAACTGCCGTTGGCTCATTACCTTGAGTGAAACGAACTTCTGGCTCACGAGCCATACGACCTAGTAATATAACTTTGTTCATTAAAAACACCTCTAATCTTCATGACGATGTAAATACTGATATATGCTTTTTTCTCCTATATTTTCCAATAAAAAATTGTCACACTCTTCTTTAGATAAATGAGTTTTTAAAACCCTGTATTCATACACGAACTGTCCAGCTTTCTCTTTTTCTTCTATCTTCTGCTGTATTTCATCTTCTTCATAGTTGGCTTCAAGCAAATAATAATCGTAATTATAAGCTTTTATGCCTTCTAATGTTGTTGTATCTGTCGCGTATATTATCTTTTTACCCTTTACTAATAACCTATATCCATAGTTTGGTACATCGTGATACAACACTATGGGAGATACTGCTATATCTTTATTGTATCTGTACCATACCCCAGGAGTAAGAATATCTATTTTTGTATAACTTACTCCTGCTTGTACAAGTTTTTTGAGCAAAAATTTACCACACGCAAATCTTAGCGTTGGTCTTTCTAATGCTAACCTACTTATCGTAGAAAAATTAAAATGGTCACTATGCTCATGAGTAAGTAACACTAATTTTAATAACTTAACAGGTAAATCTTTATAAGGTGCACCACAATCAATTAATATATTATTATCAATTATAATCGCATTACCTTTGCTCCCTGTTTTAATAATTCTATACATTATAAATCATCAAATCCTATTTGCTGAGGCTGTTCGGTAGCCATTTCAACAACTTCTTGTGGCTCATCTTGGTCAATCACATTTTGTGGTTCTGGTACATCAACAGCATTATTCTGTTCCACTTCATCAGCATCATACAATCCACCAAGATTTTCTATAAATGTTTCTCTTAATGCCCTTACTTTTGCAACTTTTTCTACCATAGTTGCAGGCTTGCTAGCCCACATACTATTAAGACTACCGTCTTTCTTTCTGCTTGCTACTTCTTCAAGTCCAACAGAACAATATGTAGGATGTGTCCAATTTTTACGGTATACTTTAGCCCAACCACCAACAAGGTTTTCATTCGGAGCAACAAAGCAACCTTTTCTTTCTGTTATGTTATCGTCTTTAATAACAATAACGCCACTTTCAATTCCATCAAATTCAGGATTTAAAACAGCCCTTTTAATAATTGCATCTTTACCAACAACAATCTGGGCAGGCTGATTACCATATTTAATGCAGTACGCTTCTTTTAAAAATGGATTTAAACCTCTTGCCTTACACAATTCACTAAAAAACTTAAATTCTTGTATTGTTATCGGACTGTCTGTACCAACTATATACTTCTGTACAACACTTGGCGTGAGTATTACCTTATTGCCATCTACTTCATAAGTAACTGCTAATTCTTTGCCTTTTGATTGTGTATTTACATTATTCATATCTGTATCCTCCATTATCTAAAAATCTTTTTAATTCACTTAACTTTTCTTTAGTTCCATAAACAGTAAATTTTAAAACAAACTCTTTTTCTTCTATAACAGGTTGTCCCAAAGCTTCAGTTACTTGCTGTATAGACTTTTCTTCCAACTCGTTATTTTTCTTTATCTGTTCGATATTTGACTTTTCTTCAGCTATCCTTGTAATTCTATCATTTACAACTGATATTGCTGACGAAAGATTATAGCCGTTTGATTTATATTCAGCTAATATTACTTCACTATTTGGCATTGTTGTGATTGTGCCAACTTCATCAACAACATTGTCAATGTATTCGGCTATCTTTGTTTTTAAAGATTTAAGACTTGCAGAAAGTGTTATATTTAAACCAATATTTTCAAAACTAATAAAATCGATATTTTTACTTAAAGCATACTCTGCAAAATAACTTCTTAAATCAACCTCTTTTTCTTGCTTTAGCTGTCCTTCAATTTCTTCAATACGATTTTTTAATTCTAAATCAGCTTTAGTATAAGCATCACTTATACAGTCTTTATATACATTTTCAAAATTTGTATAAGGTAAGAGAATTGAATTTTTAACTTCTTTACGCTTTGCTTCAAAGTTTTTAAATTCTTTGTTTAATTCAGCTCTGACATTCTTTATTTCCTTTGCTGTATCGTTTGCACACACAAGTTGCAATGCGTTATTAACTCTTTCTTGTATCTGTTCTTTTACAGACTCCAAATGCTCTGTAATAATAGGTAACTGCTCAACAACAATTAATGAATTTTCCATTATTCGTCCTCCTTAACCTCAACAACAATCTTCTTTACCTGTTTAGGCAGTGCCGTCTTTCTTATGTATAGTGTTCTGATTGCATCAGTTCCACCTGTTTCTGTATATACATAAGTACCTTTTGTAGTTCTCTGTAAATCGAATTTCGCTTTAATCATTAAAACCCCTCCAGTTTAGCTTTCTTCTTATCTATAAGACCTGCCGATTTTAACCTATTATAAAGTGTTGTCTTTGCAATGCCGGTAATTTCAGAAACAGATTTAATACTTAGACCTTGTCCCACATATAAATCCTCAAGCTCTGTATTACTGTAAGAATCTCCTAAATTCTTGCCTTTACCATAACTGTATGTACGAGCCTTTTCTCTTGCATCTGACAATATGTCATTTGCTGTTTTATGCTCAACCTGTTTCTGCTTTAAATCAGCAAGAACTTTTTCTTTGTTGTCAGCCTCTTTTTGAAGTTCTTCATTTCGTGCTTGCAACTTTGTTGTTTCTTCATTTACTTTATTAACAATGCAATTACAGTAATAATCTTTTAGCCTGTTTTTCTCTGTTTCTGTAATGACAATACTGTTGCTACAACAAGCCTCATTGTTTAAACTTACACAGTCTTTAATACAATTTTTCTCTGTATTAAAAATACATAATACATTTTCACAATTAATAACCATTTGACTTTTTCCTTTCTATGCTCTATAATTTAGTTGTAAATATATTCCCAAACGTGTTTATATAGGGTCCTCTGCTGCAACAGAGGACTTTTCTATTTCTACCATCTGACGCACCTTTCCATTGTTCGATAACGCTTTTCTTTACTAAGCGTTATTACTTCTTGTCCTACAAAATACTCTTTTACTTTTAAAAATAAATCCCAAACGAACCATACAGCTTTTTCACATAAACCTTTAATCATTATTTTTCACTCCTTTTTAGATTAATAGACCAAACACGCAGCCAAGAAAAACATAGCTACAATTAATAACATTTCCAAATTTAGTCCTCCTTCCTTAAGTAAAACAACTTATAAAATCGGCAAGTCTACTTTTATTAACAGCGTTTTTTAATTCCTCTGTTGAATTAATTCCGTATTTTTCAGCAATATAAACACGCATTTCCTTTGCAGATTTATAATTCAATGCTGTCTTAGTATTTTGTTTTTTCATAAAACCACCTCCCCTCAAGTTAATTATGAAATTGCTTTGAAATTCATTGCCTTTGCAAATTCTTCAGCAAAGTTTTCTTGCAACTTCTCAATACATTTATCACCTTTGTACTTATTGCACTACTCGTAATGTTCCTTTTTGTAATTTCCTTTAACTATTTTCTTAGTTCCTAAGTCAATTTTAATATCTTTTAATACTTCTCCTTATGTGCTATAATTTAACTAACCGATATTGCAGTATCGGTAATATTTATAGAAAGGAGGAATATTATGGATATAAATTCTTTAAATTCTTTAAATAAAAA
>ERZ831601.728-NODE-728-length-31501-cov-5.581028_pt1 | contig 31501 bp, 32 predicted proteins | sample MGYA00519578_ERZ831601 | MGnify/ENA primary metagenome ERZ831601 (study PRJEB31850, sample SAMEA3708717) | human gut metagenome | biome: human gut; feature: human-associated habitat; material: faeces | place: China | collected 2014 ... | reverse complement strand
CACACGCATATGTAATTGAAAGACTCGGAACATATCATGTAACATGGTCAACAGGCTTGCATGTAAAAATTCCGTTTATCGACAAAATTTCAAAAAAGGTTTCATTAAAAGAGCAAGTGATCGACTTCCCTCCACAGCATGGAGTGAATAAAACGATACCTTCTTGTAGATCTTAAAAAGTATTGAATTATCATGGAATCAAGAATAATCAATAACAATTACTTATTTAATATTTTTAACATACGAGCCATAGGGCTCTTTTTTTATGCCTAAAATTCTCGTGAACTCATTTTCTTCGTGTTACAAGAATGGGTGACAAAAACGGTTGAATAGATAGAGTGAGAGATAATTGATTGCATGCATCATCTTGACTGCTGATAGGGGTTGATGATGTTAAGATAATTTATATAGTGGACTTTTTGTTAATCGCTGAATACTAATTTATAGAATTATTGAATTTTCGCTTGTTTTCAGGTGGGAATTTTTCTGCTATTTTCATGGTATGGTTAGAGTGAAGATAAATATAGTTTATTTGAAAAATGTGTAAAATCACAGTAATAAAGTTAGTAAAATGTGTAATAACTCATTGATAATCTCAGAAAAATGTGCTATACTCTTATCATCCCCTTGAAAGGACAGTGATTGCTACGAAACGCAATGCAATTCAAGATTTGATAAACTGGAAAAATGACGAGGAACGAAAACCTCTTGTCTTGAAAGGCGCACGACAGGTTGGTAAGACATGGCTGATGAAAGAGTTCGGAAAGAACCATTATAAGAGTTTTGTTTATTTTAATTTCGACGAAGAGGACGAACTAAAATCCATCTTTGAAGTGAACAAGAATCCACAGCGCATTTTGGAACTTCTATCACTAATTTGCGGAGAGAAGATTCTGCCGAGAGAAACCCTGATCATATTTGACGAGATACAGGAATGCCCGGAGGCTTTGAACACACTTAAATATTTCAAGGAAAAAGCAAATGAGTACCATGTCATTGCGGCAGGAAGTCTCCTCGGCACACTTTTGGCGAAACCCAAATCTTACCCTGTTGGCATGGTAAACCTGCTTGATATTTATCCTATGAACTTTGAAGAGTTTTTGAAAGCGACAGATCCGGTGCTTTATGCCTACTATGACAGCATTCAGAAGGAGCAACAGATTGAGGAGATCTTTCATAACCGACTGTTGGAAGCCTATAACAACTACCTTATTATAGGCGGAATGCCGGAATGTGTGGCATCATGGGTTCATCATAAAGATCCCGCAAGGATTGCTCAGATTCAGCATGAGCTTGTTGAAGTTTATGAAAATGACTTTTCTAAGCATAACGGCAAAGTCAATAGCGGTCGCATTCTTATGGTGTTTCGTAGCATTGTTGCACAGCTGGCAAAACCTAATGAAAAATTCATGTACGGTGCTGTAAGGGAAGGCGGTAGGGCACGAGATTTTGAAGAAGCTATCGAATGGCTTGTTTCTGCCGGAATGTTGAACCGTGTCTACAATGTTTCTAAGATGGAACATCCGCTGTCCGCCTTTGATAAGCTGGATCAGTTCAAACTCTTCGTCTTTGATACCGGACTTCTCAAACATATGGCAGGCATTGACAACAGTGCGATCCTTCTGAAAGCGGACTATCAATTTAAAGGTCCGTTGACTGAAAACTATGTTCTACAGCAACTTCGAGGACAGTTTGAAGTTGCTCCCCGATATTACTCTGATAAGAATAGTGAAATCGACTTTGTTCTGCAATATGGGACTGAGATTATTCCTGTGGAAGCCAAAGGCGGTGAGGATAAGTCTGCACCATCGTTCAAACGATATATTGTAGAACATCATCCGAAACATGCACTGCATTTTTCTAAGCGTGGCTACTGTAAGAATGGCGAGATAACGAATATTCCGCTTTATCTTGTTGGAAAAACAAAGAATTTGTTGTGATAAACAATATGCAACATCAAGGCAGCTTTTATTTGCACAACGAAATTCTGAAACTAAATATTTAAATAGAATAAAATTTCCAGCAATAGTTATGTTGAATAAGTTAGATTCGATGTTTTATGAATACGCCATAATAGAAAAAATAGAAAGAGAAAAAATTATACTAAAGACAAACTTTAGTGATAAGTTGATAGAAATTGGTTGCCAAGAATTTCTTGACAAATATTCTGATATATTAGGATTTTAATAGTATTATAGTAACTTAATTGGAGGATATATAATGAAAAAATATTTACTTACTGCATTTATGTTTTTAATAATAACTTTTCCTGGGTGTTCTAGTTCGCAGACATCGGTTATGAATGAGGAAACTACAAATAATATTGTTGTTGCGAATGAATTACTAAAAAGCAAAATTGATGAAGTTGTTGAAAGCAGTAATTTTAGAGGTGTTGCTTCGGTATATTATAATGGCGAAAATATATGGTGTACCGAAAATGGTTTTGCCGATAGAGAAAATGAAACAAATAATAGCGTGGATCATATATATCGTATTGGCTCTTGTACAAAGCAATTTACAGCGACAGGAATTTGCATTTTATATGATCAAGGCAAGCTTGATTTTGGTTCAACCATAGATAAGTATTTTAAAGGAACTAAATACGGAAATAAAGTAACAATAAAAGACTTGCTTAATATGACATCTGGAATACCTAATTTTTCAGGTAGTGATGACTCTTTATACGAAGAATCTAACCTTGGATTTAAGATTTCACCTGATAATACACAAGAAGAGAATAAATCTTCTATAGAAAAATGGATATTATCACAAGAGCTTTCTTTTGAACCACAGAAAAAATTTGAATATAGCAATAGCAATTATTTTCTTCTTGGCAGAATTATTGAAATAGTCAGCGGAGAAAAGTATGAGGATTTTATAGCTGAAAATATTTTTGAGCCTCTTGATATGCGCTCCACGTCCTTTGACAACGATGACCTCACCACGAAGGGTTATATTTACGATAGCGTAAAAACAGAGGAACAATTGCTAAAAGAGCAGGATACACAATGGATTTTTTATCCAGGGGCGGAATTTGGGGCATCTGGTATAAATTCATCTATAGAAGACTTGTACAAATGGATTAACGGATTATTAAACAGTGAAATTATCAAGAATGATACCTATGAAATGATGACTGAAACAAATAATCTTGGTTACGGTTATGGTTTGTTTACAAATGATAATATTTGTTTCCACGATGGTGCATGGGGAAGTTATGAATCGGAAATAATATTTTCAAAGGATAAAAAGTATATGTCTATAATATTAACTAATTATTATCATCGGGATTTTTATGGAGGTATCGGACAATTGATATATAACACAATTGGTGAGAATAAAGAATTATTGGGTTAGTTATAAAGGTGCATGTTCAATAATAGTTTACAGATAAATATAAAGATATACCCTAAAAATTAATGTGTGAAGAGCTCAGTTGACCGTTTGCTTGCATGATTTTGCGCTTTTTGATGGATTTTCTAGTGGTGCAGTCGGAGTACTGTTTTTTGGTTGCCCTTGATTAATACAAATAAGTAGCGGAGTTGATATCATGTCTGGAACTGTCAATAAATGTGCAGTCAAAAAACACCCAAAATTTACTGAGATATATTTTGAGTTTCTGTTATTCTACTATGACAGTGACGGAAGTGCAACCTCATTCTCATATAACGGTACAATGTACTTTTATGTGAAAAACTTGCAGGGAGATGTAGTAAGAATAATTGACCTTTCGGGTACAGAAGTCGCAAGCTATGTTTATGACGCTTGGGGTAACATAAAAGATACCAAAGGCGAGCCGACAATTCGAGAAATAAATCCGATTCGCTATCGTAGCTATGTTTACGACACCGAAACAGGCTTGTATTATCTCCAGTCTCGTTATTACGACCCACTCACAGGCAGATTTTTGAATGCGGATGATGCGGAATTTATTGGTAAGACAGGTACAGCACTGAGTGGTAATATATTTGCTTATTGTGAAAACAATCCTATAAGCAATACTGATGAAAATGGTCATTGGTTGGTACGACTATTTTGTGGTGTTGCTGGTGCAGTAGTTTTTGGTACAGTTGCGAATATTTTTTGTAGAATACTCGGTGTGAGTTCAACAGTAAGAAGATGGATTACAGCTGGTTTTTCTTTACTTGGTGGAATATTGGGTGCAGTTTTTGGACCTTCTCTTTTAGCTAAATTTGCCCCTAAAGCACTGAGTTGGATTAAATCAGTTGAGAAGGCTGGCTATGAATAAAAAAATTCAAACCTTTTTCTAGTCCTCAATGTATAATTGGTGTTGTCATTTGTAATAGACTAAAATAATGGTACATTATCCACACCATAACAAAGGATATCATATAGCAATTGAACATAAAATAAATAAAAGATGGAGAAAAACTATAGATGATATTGAACTTAGAAAAATTGGCAAACGCTTTTTAAAATGGATTAGAAGGAAGTAAGATGTTTCATGAATATTTCATATGGTAAATATATTAAAATCAGGAGAAAGAAAATATATGTTCCATCAGATTATTTATATATTGAGTTATATAATATGACAAATACCAGTCAATTTGTTCGTTGTATTATATCAAGATTTGGAGACTCTTTTTCTTTAACTGGAAAAGTAAAAGACTTTTATGATGAGTTAGTCGAGTATAACACTTCATTACCTGAAATAGAAGTTAAATTATTTGAATATAAAAAGCACTCTATTATAACAAATATTTTTTCTGAATTATTGCTTGAAGATATTCATAATAAAGACTTGAATAAAATACTATCTCTAACTAATTGCACGGGAGGTCTCCAATTATTCTTGAATCCTGAAAAGGAAAGGAAAAATCTATTAGAATTTTTATGTTCAAATACATTTAGGGACGATTACTATATATTGAATGATTTTTTTAAGCAGAAAATTAATTCGATTTATGCATTTGTATATGATAAATCAATTGATATTGTGTTGCCATTAAGTTATTTTTCATTGTGCCAAGGAGCTATTAACGAGTATGTCAATAATCAATTTACGCATAATTTAGCACAGTAATATTGATTCATTATAATAATGAGCATCATTAGCACAAATTAACAACATTATTAACGATGTTGTTAATTTGTCAGCAATGACGGTGTAACCAACGAAACATCAACAGATGATTTCGGCAGAACAGCACAGGTTAGAACTGTTCGCAGTGACGGTACTCTTGTATTTAATACAGACTATGAGTATGCAAACGGCAAGGCTGAAAATTCAACAACTAATCTTATTAGTAAGTTCAGTCAGTCATACGGCAGTGACAGTGTTTTGTCATATGATTATTCTTATGATGCAAACGGCAATATTACCGAGATTAAGCAAAACGGCAAACTCATAAACAAGTACACTTATGACAGTCTTAACGAGCTTAAAGAAGAATATGATTATGTAAATAAGTTCTACATTAGCTATTCTTATGACGGAGCAGGAAACCTGCAAAATAAATATGAACAGGTTCTTGATCCAAACTACGGTTATCCTACAGGAACACAGCATGGTAATACATATGAGTACACCGATACAAGCTGGAAGGATAAGCTGACAAAGGTTAACGGCAGTAATATTTCATATGATGCAAACGGCAACCCTCTGACATACCGTGACGGAATGAGCTTTGAATGGGAGAACGGAAGAATTCTCAAGAAAATCAACACTTCCGATAGTTCTATTCAAATGAGTTATGACTCAAACGGTATGAGAACACAGAAAACCGTTGACGGAGTTAAGACCAACTATTACTACGACAGCAACAAAAATTTAATTGCTCTTGTAAAGGGTAATGATACTCTGTTGTTCTATTACGATTCAGACGGCAACGCCACATCATTCTCATATAACGGTACAATGTACTTTTTTGTGAAGAACTTGAAAGATGGTAAAGTGTTAAGTTTTGATGCCTTCGTGGGATGGGCAAAAAGTGTTGTTGGAAAATTATTAAAGTGATTTATATTTGTTATAAGTTTGCTTTAAGTATCTATTTTTTGTATAGTAAATGTAAGGGAGAATGTTGATGTTTCAAAAATTTGATTTGATAAAACCATATGATAACGATGAAGGTTATTTTGATTATCAGGATAAATTGTTACAAAATATTAGTAATAATGCTGAGAATGCATTGAGATTAGCTATATTGCAAACTCTTGCTCCCGTAGAAAATTATGAGTCAGCAATATGTTTGTTACAATATGAACAGAATATTTTTGATGATAAAAGAATTAGTTTAATTGGTTTTTACCTTTCGATAGTTTGGAATGGTGAACCAAAAAAATTTATAAATAAAATGCTGTCCTATTCTCAAAAAGCAAGTAATGAATATAAATCTATGGTTGATTATTTGTTAGCATTACAATCGCTCTACAAAGAACAAGAAGATGAGATGATAGCTTTTTTAAAAAAATCTATTGCCTTATATGAATTTCATGTTAATAATTTTTTATTACTATCTAAATATAGTAATAAAAAATATTCTAAACTTTATATAAAAAAGGTGCGCGAGAATATTAAAAATATGACTGATAATGAAACAATAGAGTATTTTACTGATCCAAATAATTTTATCGGAGAATTTATAAGTGGATGTTTAATGCCTGTTGAAACTTTTGAAGAATTGATCAGTTAGTTAAAAAAAAAGGAAAACAGTGTCATATTTAACTGTTTTCCTTTTTTTACTATATTATGGGATTATGGGGTTTGAAATTCAATGTCAATACCTCCAAAATCAGCAAGAAAGTTTGTCAATAAGTCCCGAAAATAGTGGTGAAAGAGTAGATTGTGTTGCATTTGTATTTATGCATGGTTATAATGAAAGTGGAATGCCAGTGTAACAAATCAAACATAATGATTTCGGCAGAACAACGCAGGTTAGAACTGTTCGCGGTGACGGTGCATGTGGAGACGGTGGTACTGCTTTCCCACAAAAAGCCAGACGGACATATCAACGTAAAAGTTGAGTTTGGCGAGGGTGAGGAAAAGTTCCGCTTGATAATATCGCTAAAAGAGCCGAAGAATACAAGCCCAAGGAACGAGTGACCTACAAAATGATAAAGGAGTACATAGAAGCAAAATACGGCTTCAAGGTACATACCGCATATATCGCAGAGGTAAAGAGGAATTTAGGCTTGCCAATGTATGATGCTCCTAATGCGGTAGAAGAATTGAAACAGCCGAGGAAGCATCCGACAGCGGAGAAAGTGGAAGCGATAAAGGATGCATTGAAGTATTTTGAAATAATCTAAATATATATATCTGATACCATTTTATAGCCGTTTGTTCAGGTTTTGAGTAGGCGGTTATTTGGCTATCTGTATTTTTAGAGCTATCGAAAAAGAAGAAAAGATTGTATAATATATGTGGAGCAAGTGAAAATGTGTAAAAAAGCTATCTTTATATTATAGAGGAGAATGTAGAGTAAATATGGGATTTTCAAAAAATGATTTTGAAAAAGTAGATTTGCGGATTAAAAAAATAACAGAACAGACTGTTGAGCAAATAGAAATAGATTCAGAATTACCTCCAACAATAGAGCAATTGGAAGATAATAATAGAACCTACTCCATCATGGCAGCCATACTATTTATTGATATTCGTAAGTCAACATACTTAACAGAAAATAGCCAAGCAAAAAGTATGGTTAAAATATATCGCTCATTTATGAGAATGGCAGTTGATTGTGTTAGAAAAAATGGAGGAGTTACAAGACAATTTCTGGGTGACAGAATTATGGGCGTATTTATTGACTCTGCTGATAAAAACGGGAATATCGTGGACAGTGCAGCAGATAAAGCAATTAATGCGGCAAGAAGTTTACAGACTGTGATTGATTATAGCTTGAATAAATATTTGAAAACTAATGTTAATGGGAAAGTTATTGAATGTGGTATTGGAATTGATTATGGAAAGGTTCTTGTAACTCAGGTTGGTATGTATGGTCTGGAAAGTGATGAAAATAGAGAGAACGAAGTAGATTGTGTATGGGTTGGTAATACAACAAATTATGCAAGCAAATATTCAGACATAGCATCTGGGGGAGAAATATTTATTTCAGATAATGTTTTCAAGCAAATGTCAGATGAGTATAGGGAAGTTTTTGTAAAATCAGCAAAATATAAAGGAACAAAGTTATTCCAAGGCTATGTGACAAAGGATTACTATTTGGAGTTCTCAGAGGATTTAGGAAAAACAATCAAAATAGATGAAGATACAGCAGTAGAGTCGGATACATTTGCAGGATTGGCGGATGGCATTAGAGAAATCGAGAGATTAATAAATAGTCTGGTTCAACGAGAACGGGACTTAGCTATTTTAGAAGAAAGATTGAAGAAAGAAAATGATGAATTAAAGAGAAGGTTTTCGAATGAAAAAAACGAAAAAAATAAGGCGATAAATGAAAGGGAAAAAGCGAAAGAACAGCTACAAGCGGAAATTGAGACTACATATTCTTTTGTCAAAAAAATAATAAGTGGGTCTTTTTGTAGACAACTTGAATATATCGATAATATTGGTATTAATAGATGGTTAGATATAGATGAATTTTACCATGAATTAGGAAAGAAGCAAGGATATGATGAAGATATAATAAATGATAGTGTTTTTGAATTTATTGAGATATATGCTTACTTTGGGCGATATCGTGCGTCATATAGATATATGGTAAGTATGGCAAAGGAAAATGATACATGGGTATATATAAATGAATCGACTTTTAAATGGGCATGTGAACAGAATCTAGGTTGGCAAGTTATTGATGCAATGGAGAATAGCCTTAAAAATAATAAAATACGATATGAACATATAAAAGATTATGAAGAAAAAATTTGTAAATTGAAGAAAATAAGGGGATTTTAAATTATGGCACAGAATGATAATCAACAGCAGGAAAATAGAGCGTTTAAAAAAGAAGATGCTTATGAAACACTGGGTATCATAAATACATGGATAGGAAATATGGATACCAAGGTTTCATTTGCATTAGCATTAGCAGGAGTTTTAATAGGTGTTATATTTGAAAAGGGCATGCCAAGTGCATTTGAAAGAATAACAGAGGTATCAAAACTGGCAGAACTATCTGGCGGAGAAATTATAGCAGCCATTCTGGTTGCACTGCTATATTTATCAAGCTTTATTTCTATTTTGTGTTTTATGTTATCTATTATTGCAAGAGTGAAAAATCTTAATAATGCACCATCTATTTTTTTCTTTGGCTCTATTGGAAATATGACATTGGAGAATTATAAGAGTGCCGTAAAAGATATGGACGAAAAAGAAATGATAGATGATTTAGAAGAACAGATACATACAAATTCGAAAATATGTAGTCTAAAAGCAAAATGGTATAACAAAGGGATAAGATTTTTATTGGTCACAGTTGTTCTGTGGTTTGTGTGTATGATTTTCCAGTTGTTATAATAGGAGGTGAGAGTATATGGAATCAAAAAAAGAAAGTTCTTATACATATAAGGTTGAAGATAGTGCAAGTAGAATGGATGATATATTAGATGCAGATGACAATGATTATCAAGACAATGAAAATAGTATACCTGCACGAAATAAATTGACTTATAAAAATGGATATTATGTAAATGTCACAGCACTTTTTATTGATATTGTAGATTCGTCCAAATTAACAGATGGTCATAAAAGACCTACACTAGCCAAAATGTATCGCGCTTTTTTATCAGAATGTGTTGCAATAATGAATTCATGGGAAATGTGTAAAGAAATTAATATAAATGGTGATTGTGTTTGGGGAGTTTTTGAAACTCCTAAAAAATCGGATGTTGATAATGTCATTTCTGTGGCTGCTCAGTTAAATAGCATGATTAAAATTTTAAATTATAAATTAAAGAAAAAAAAGTATGATATTTTATCAGTCGGGATAGGAATTGATTATGGAAGAGCCTTAATGGTAAAAGCGGGATACTCTGGAAGTGGGATTAATGATGTTATTTGGATGGGAGATGTTGTAAATACTGCTTGTCATTTAGCAAATAAAGCAGGAAGAGGAATAAGAAATAAAATAGTTGTAACGGAACAAATATACAATAATTTAAATGATAGTCACAAAAAATTATTATCTGAATTTGTTGATGGAGAAACCACACTGTATGAAGGTGATATTATTAGAAAGAATATGGATAACTGGTACAACGAAAATTGTAAGTAAAAGTTATCATGCAGTAGTTGGTATGGATAGCTGCGCAGGCAGCTATCGCAAATAGGTAGGAGTTCTCTTTCCTTTGAATTGCCGCTTAGTTTCGAGCAGGCAGTAGCCTATCGAAAGGCTAACGGACAGTATGTAAGGAAAAATCAGTGGAGAGATACCACTGTAAGGGTATTCATAGACCTTGATTAACAGTTAAATACGATAGGCGTATCATTAGAAATAGTGGTACGCTTATTTTTTTCCCTTTTTGCAGATTTGTCCTTTCCCCTGCTTTCCAATATAATGAAGCTAAAGAAGTGGAGGTGTGCTTATGAGAGAGAAATTTAATCATCTATATTTGGATAGCCACGAAAGAAAACTTTTGATACATAGCCTTGTAGAGTTAAAAAATCAACTTATTCAGCAAGGCAGATATACGGATTGTATTGACGAGCTTATTTTTAAGGTCATAAATGCACCGACCAAGAGAATGAAAATTGAATATGTCTAAGGCAGATTACAAAGCCGCTTATTCTTATTGATTTTAAGAGTAGGCGGCTTTTTTGCGTTCTCTGGTACTGTTTACATAGCCACCTTGACAAAGTGGCTAAATCTATGTGAAAGGAGGATGCATCTATGTCAAATTGCAAAGTAATTGCTCTGACTAACCAGAAAGGTGGTGTCGGAAAAACAACCACAGCGGTCAATCTGGGTGTAAGTCTGGTGCAGCAGGGTAAAAAAGTCCTGCTGATTGATGCCGATGCACAGGCAAATCTTACGATGGCTCTTGGTTATAACAGACCAGACGATATTCCCATAACGCTCTCTACTGTGATGCAGAACATCATAGACGATAAAACGCTTGATGCTTCACAGGGTATTATCCATCACAGAGAGGGCGTTGACCTGCTTCCGTCAAACATTGAGCTGTCGGGCTTTGAGGTAAGGCTAATCAATGCAATGAGCCGTGAACGTGTGCTGAAAACCTATGTCAATGAGGTTAAAAAGAATTACGATTATGTGCTTATTGATTGTATGCCGAGCTTAGGCATGATAACCATCAATGCTCTGGCGGCGGCTGACAGCGTGATTATCCCGACACAGCCCCACTATCTCTCGGCTAAAGGTCTGGAGCTTTTACTTCGCTCCGTATCAATGGTCAAGCGGCAAATCAACCCCAAGCTGCGGATAGACGGTATCTTAATGACTATGGTAATGCCCCGTACCAACATTTCTAAGGAAATTACGGCAACGGTCAAAAGTGCATACGGTAAGAAAATCAAGGTATTTGATACCGAGATACCTCATTCTATCCGTGCGGTGGAAGCTACCGCAGAAGGCAAAAGTATTTTTGCTTACGACAAAAGCGGCAAGGTTGCCGCAGCCTATGAGCAGTTAGGAAAGGAGGTGGCAGAGATTGGCGAGAAGCAGAGAAACCAAAATCGAGCTGACCGCATACGATGACCTTTTTCAGACGGACGAAAGCCGTGAGGAAGCAAAGCTAAGCAAGATACGGGATATTCCCATATCGGAGATTGACGAGTTTCCAGACCACCCGTTCAAGGTTTTGATGGACGAAGATATGGAACAACTTGTTGAGAGTATCAAGCGAAACGGTGTAATGACCCCTGCGACAGTTCGCTTAAAAGAGGACGGACGGTATGAGCTTATCAGTGGTCACAGGCGAAAAAAGGCTTGTGAACTTGCAGGACTTGAAACGCTGAAATGCGAGGTCAAAGAGCTTACCCGTGATGAAGCCATTATTGTTATGGTGGAAAGTAATCTCCAACGCTCTGTTATTTTGCCGAGTGAGAAAGCGTTTGCGTATAAAATGCGGTTGGAAGCTATGAAACGACAGGCAGGCAGACCCTCGAAAGAAAATTATTCCCCAGTGGGTAATAATTCTGAGTTTGCTGCTTCAAGTGATGAACTTGCCGAAAAAGTCGGCGAAAGCAAAAATCAAATCTTCCGCTATATTCGTCTAACGGAGCTTGTACCCGAAATTCTGCAAATGGTAGGTGAACGGCAGGATTGCTTTCCGCCCTGCGGTTGAGATTTCCTATCTGACCAAGAGACAGCAATACACCCTGCTTGAAGCAATGGAGTACAACGATGTTACCCCGTCATTGGCACAGGCTATCAAAATGAAGAAGTATAACCAAGACGGCAAGCTCACTTCCGAGAGAATGACCGTATGCACCCTGCTTCTGTGTCGATGACCGCAGAAAACCGTATCAAAGGGCTTATCCAAATCCGTGACTGTGTGCGTAAGCTCATTGAGTATCAGACCGAGGATTACCCAGAGGAAATGATACGCACCGAGCAGGAAAACCTCAACCGTCTGTATGATGTTTATACCGCAAAATACGGTCTAATCAACAGCCGAGGAAACTATCTTGCTTTTGCTTCAGATGAGAGCTACTTCCTTTTATGTTCTCTGGAGGTGCTTGATGATGAGGGCAACTTCAAACGGAAGGCAGATATGTTCACGAAGCGGACTATCAAGCCCCACCGTGAGATTACCTTTGTTGAAACCGCAAGCGAAGCCCTCGCTCTCTCTATTGGGGAGAAAGCCCGTGTTGATTTGCCTTATATGGAGCAGCTCACAGGCAAAACGCAGGCTGAGCTTGTGCAGGATTTACAAGGTGTTATCTTCAAAGTACCGAACTGTGAGCCTGTTTCCTATGTAGCCGCAGACGAGTATCTGTCGGGAAATGTCCGAAACAAGCTGACAGTTGCGGAGCTTGCTGCCAAGAATGACCCAGAGCTTGCAGTTAATGTGGAAGCCTTGAAGAAGGTCATTCCCAAAGACCTATCGGCGGCGGAAATCTCTGTCCGTCTGGGTGCGACTTGGATACCGCAGGAAGATATACAGCGGTTTGTGATGGAGCTTTTAACTCCGCCAAGTTATGCCGCAGGAAGATTAAAGGTACGATACACCCCGATAAACGGTGACTGGTTCATAGAGAATAAAAGCTCCGATATGGGGAATGTAAAGGCGGACAGCACCTATGGTACAAAAGGGCTTCCGCCTATCGTATTATTGAGGACACCTTAAACCTGCGTGACACCCGTATCTTTGATTATGTGTATGACGAACACGGCAATAAAAAAGCGGTGTTCAATGCAAAGGAAACCACGGCGGCACAGGCGAAGCAGGAAGTCATCAAGCAGGTGTTTCAGGATTGGTTATGGAAAGACCCAGAACGGCGAAACCGCCTTGTCCGTTATTACAACGACACTTTTAACTCTGTGCGACCCCGTGAGTATGACGGAAGCCATATCACTTTTGGAGGTATAAGTCCAGAAATCACACTAAGACCCCATCAAGTCAACGCTATCGCCCATATCCTTTATGGCGGCAATACGCTTCTTGCCCATAAGGTGGGAGCAGGAAAAACCTTTGAAATGGTAGCCGCCGCACAGGAAAGCAAGCGGTTAGGGCTTTGCCAGAAATCTATGTTTGTCGTGCCAAATCATCTTGTGGGGCAATGGGCTTCCGAGTACCTGCGGCTCTATCCGAATGCAAATATCCTTGTTACCACCAAGCAGGATTTTGAAACCGCCAACCGAAAAAAGTTCTGCGGCAGGATTGCCACGGGCGATTATGATGCAGTCATTATCGGGCATTTGCAGTTTAAAAAAATCCAGATGAGCGAGGAACGCCAGAGGGGGCAGCTTCAACGGCAGCTCAATGATATAGAGATGGGCATTGACGAGATACAGAAGTCCCGCGGCGAGCAGTTCACGGTGAAGCAGCTTATGAAAACAAGGAAAGGCATTGAAGCCAAGTTAAAGAAGCTCAACGACACGAAAAGAAAGGATACGGTGATAAATTTTGAGCAGTTAGGCATTGACAGGCTCTTTATAGATGAGAGCCATTTTTTACCTCTACACCAAGATGCGGAATGTGGGCGGCATCGCCCAGACCGAAGCCCAGAAAAGCTCCGACCTGTTTATGAAATGCCGCTATCTGGATGAGATAACAGGCAACCGTGGCACGGTTTTCGCCACGGGAACGCCCGTGAGCAACTCAATGGTAGAGCTGTACTCCGTCCAGAGGTACTTGCAGTATGACACGCTGGCAAGGAACGGCTTGCAGCATTTTGACGCATGGGCTTCTACCTTTGGAGAAACAGTCACGGCTCTGGAGCTTGCACCCGAAGGCTCAAGCTATCGGGCAAAGACGAGGTTTGCCAAGTTCCACAACCTGCCAGATGTTAAATATAATTATTGTTCGAAACCGAATAGGATGTAATTAAACGAGATGACCTTTATTGTTTATCTCGTTTTTATTTAGTGAAAAATATGTTTATATTTCAAAAACTATTTTAATTAACTAGTTTGCAAAAAAGTATTATTGATTTTCTTGACAACTTTGAATTTATACGCTAAAATTATATATAGAACATATGTTCTATGCGATCGATCAAAAATATTAATTATTTATTAGGAGGAAAAAATTATTGAGTAAGCAAGCAATTTCTCTTTCATATTTATACGGTGGAAAGTGGATAGGTTTTAGTGATCAGACAAAATCTACTATGGACTGCTTAAAGATTAAAACAAGTTCAAATGAATCTTTTTATTTACAATATAGAACTTGGAATAAGGGAATGAATGGATATTATCCATATGTAAAAAGTACTGAAAACGATTATGCAGGTTCTTCAGGTAAGCCAATTCAACAACTTCAGATTCAAGCATACAGGAATGATGGTACGAAGTTAGTATCAGGTATTGTTGTTATGTATAGAGCCTTTGTAGAAAATAAATGGCTACCATGGGTAAGTAATGCTGACCCTGAATGGATGGATAGTGTACAGAGTAAATATAATCTGGGTGGCACTTTAGATACCAGCAGCTCGTATGCCGGTATCTCCGGAAAGAATATTAGCGGAATAGAAATTCGTGTTTATAAAGAATCATCGTTAGGAAACTACTCTGGTGGTGAATCAAATCCTTCGCTAAGCTATATGGTTGGAAATGAATCTAATTGGAAGTCTTTTTCAAAAAGCACTTTGTCATCCAGAATAGATGGAATAAAAATACAGACAGGCAGTAACAAGGATTATTATTTAACTTATCGAACATGGAATGAAGGACAGTCATCTTATTATCCTGCCGTAAATAGTACAGAAAATGATTATGCAGGCTCCCCTGGAAAAGCTATTCAGAGGTTAAGTATCAATGTATATAGAAATAATGGCACAAAACTTACTTCCGGAATTATTGTTATGTATAGAGTATATACTGATTCAAGGTGGTTGCCATGGGTAAGTAACGCTGATCCTGAATGGATGAGAAATGTAAAAACTAAATATAGTTTGAATGGTACTTTAGATACAGGTTCATCTTATGCCGGCATAGACGGTAAAAATATTGGTGGCGTTGAAATTCGTATTTTTGAAGAAGATTCGTTAAATGCGGGTTCAGGTAGTTTCGTTGGTTCTGAAGAATTAATAACAACCCAGTATATGGCAAATAGTACATCTAATTGGAAAAGTTTCAATCATAAAGTAATGGCTTCTCCTATTGACGGTATTAAAATTCAGACCAATTCAAATTCGGATTTTTATTTGCGTTACAAAACATGGAACGAAGGACAATCATACTATTATCCTGAAGTAACAAGTTTAGAAAATGATTACGCAGGTTATCCAAATAAACCAATTCAGGGACTGAGTATAAGTGCATATAGTAAGGATGGAACAAAGCTAACTGCCGGTGTTGTTGTAATGTATCGTGCTTATGTTGATGGAAGATGGTTGCCATGGGTTAGTAATGCTGATCCGGAGTGGATGCAGGATGTTCAAGAAAACTATAATTTAGGTGGAACATTGGATGTCAGTTCATCATATGCCGGAATTATCGGTAAAAATATAAGCGGTGTTGAAATCTATGTGTTTAATGGCAAATCCATCTCATCGTCAATCGGTAATTTATCCGGAGGCAAAGTAGCTTCAACACTTAGCTATATTGACGAAGATTCAAATTGGCATAGCTTTACTTCAATGGCAAGCTCCGTTCATATTAATGGTATAAAAATTAAAACCGACAAGTCTAAGCCATATTACCTTTTATACAGGACTTGGAATGAAGGAAAATCATACTATTATCCTTTTGTTAAAAGCAATGAAAATGACTATGCAGGATATCCGGGTGGCACTGTGCAGTTATTGAATATTCAAGTATATAGTAAAGAAGATGTAAAACTAACATCAGGTGTAGTTGTTATGTACAGAGTGCATGTAGAAGGTAATTGGCTGCCTTGGGTAAGTAATGCTGATCCAAAATGGATGCGCAGTGTACAGTCAAAGTATAATTTAGATGGTACTTTGGACACAGGTTCTTCCTATGCGGGTATAGATGGCAAAAATATAAACGGCGTAGAAATCCATATCTATGAGGAAAATGAAATTTATACTAAGCCGCAAACACCTATAGGTAATAGTAAAATAATTCAAGCTCCGTTTATTTCCCAGTTAGGCAAATATCCGACAGGTTGCGAAAGTGTTACTACAGTTATGGCATTGAATCATATTGGTATAGATGTATCTGTAGACAAATTTATTGATTCATACTTAACAAAAACTGGAGTTCCTTTTGATCCCAGTATTTCATTTGGAGGAAACCCCAGATCTACAAGCGGGTATGGATGTTATGCGCCAGTAATAAAGAAGGCTTTGGATAAAGCTTTATCAGGCAAAAACTATGAAGCAAAGGTATTGAACAATGTTTCCTTAAAAACGCTTTGCTCCCAGTATATAGACAAAGGTATACCGGTAATTCTTTGGGCAACAATGTATATGAATACTCCATACATCAGTTCTACATGGACCTATAACGGAAAAACAATTAACTGGATAGCACCCGAACATTGTTTGCTGTTAGTGGGATACGATAGTAGCCATTATATTTTTAATGACCCTCTGACTTCTCATCCACAAACCTACTATAGTAAATCTTCTGTTGAAGCGGCGTATAAAGGTTTAAATTATCAGGCTATTGTTCTTGAAAAAAAAGATACTAGTACGCCTGCACCAACGCCTGCCCCTGTATATAAATACGGTGCAGTTAAAAATCCTGAAAATGGAATAATATATCCGATTGAATACCTTGAAAATGGTAAGCAGTATATTGATGTTCCTTATAAACTTGAAAAAACAACAAAATTAACAAAAAATTCTTTTAATGCTGCAAAATTTATTTCGGGACTTGCTTTTGATGATAGCCTGGTAGATAAAATGGACAAGGCTCCATTGATTGGCAGCATTTATGGTATTGTTGTCGGAGGCATTACATCTTTTGCTGAAAGCTGGGAGTCATTATATATAGATGTTGAATATTGGCAAGACAAAAGTTCAGGCAAAAGACGGGCATTTGTTAAATGTGGTGAATCAAATTATTGTAATTTCTTCAACAACTTAATATCACTAAAAAATCTATCTATGAAAGATATTCATGGATATTGGTCGGGAGCTAATATATATTCTGCAGTAGTTTGGGAAACTACTGTTAATGATTTTGCAAAGGGTGAGTATGGTAAATATAAAGGAATAGTACCAAATGATTCATATAATTATGATATAGTTTTTACATTTGACGAAAGACGAAGAAGTGATAAACATGTTTCGTGGATCTTTTGTGGTGAAAATGGAAAAATGTACGAATATGCGACTATATATGATAGCGAAAAAATAGAAATTGTTGTTAAAAATTTTTTGGGGACAGAAGTTGATCGCATAAATATTATGCCTCAAATTAATCCTGTAAGTGAATTACCTCAAGATAAAGCGGCACTTTTTGAATTTGTGAAAGCATAAATATATTCATAACATAACAGCCGAAGTAGAAAAATACTTCGGCTGTTATTACAATAAATAGATTTTAAAAAATATAAAATTTAATAATCTACGCCCTCTTGTTTTAGCATATTATCTTCAATTTTATAGTGTTTGGTAATTTCCATATTATCAGCACCCCACAGCGCTAAATCGCCCGAAGAAAGTTCTGTATTATCGTCAAAAGCTCCGCATACGGAAAAATCGTCATCACGGTAGCAATTAATAGCTTTATATGTTTTATCTATAATTATGTAGGAATATTCGACCGCAATGATATTTCCGTTCTTACCGTTATATTCACTGAAAGTAAAATCAAATGCCCATTTTTTGTCATTCCATGACTCTGGCGTTGTAACATCTGGTGTACTTATACCGTTAACAAGCATATTAAAGTAATCCATAATGCTTTCAGGAGTTTCAAAAGTAACATCTGGGAAACTGTCCATTACCTTACCTATGTTTATATATTCAATATTATCGCAAATTAAATCTTTTATACCATCATATTTGCCATTAAATAAATCTTTATAAGCTTGTTTATATTTGTCATCAATTGGCATTAGAGATGGAATGATATAGTTTTCTATACTTAACTTGTAGGGAGAAATTTTATCGCTGGCATTTGTTTCATTTGCTTTCGAACTAAAACAGGCAATAGAAACATAATCTTGAGTTAATACTTTCCAATCTGATGGCACGTCAAGTGAAAAAGTTACATAATCTTCTTGGCTGTTTTCCGTTACCGTTTTTGTTTCTACATCAGGCCTAATAATTTTATTATTCTGCTGACATCCTACGAGTGAAATCATAAGCACGATGGATATTATTGCTGATAAGATTTTGTTTTTCATTTGTATGCTCCTATTCCTATTATATATTTTAACTGGAAATTATTTGAGATTTTTGATTTTATGCATTTTTTACTAAATTGTGATATCTATTATACTTCTTGTATTGCTTTTTGTAAAGTAATAATAAAAATAAATTTCAAACTTAATTAAAGTAATAAAGGTAAGTATATCAGGACTTATGCAAAGTTATGTGGGATATGTTTGTTCTACGAAAGGTGGCATAAGATATGGATATACTTGAAGATTTATATTATGGAAACTTATTCCCTCACGAAAAATGTTCAAGGCTTGACGATGAGGTCAAAGAACTATTGAAACTGCTCAACAGGAATGAAGAAAAGTTTGTGGCAACCCTGACTGAGGTACAGAAAGAAACCTTCGAAAAATACAAGGACTGCAATCGTGAGATTTCTGAAATCAGTGAGCGAGAAATATTCCTGAACGGATTTCGGATGGGTGCAAGAATTATCATTGATGTAGTAAATAATTAAGAAATCGGATAAGCAATCAATGAAATTTGACTGCCTATCCGATTACTTTTTGCAAATTTTACTCAATACAAATTATATTCAATACTTCTTCCTTGGAAATTTTATCCTCAAGATAATTATCTCTCGCAGTTCTCGCTTTTTCAAGCCAATCGTAATATTCCTCAAAACTTAAAGGCTTTTCCACAGTACCAGGTGTGTTAAGTGTTCTTTCATAACGCTTATACATTTTGCCTCGCTGTGTGTCAAAAGTTTTCAGCACCTCATTTCTGTTTGCCAAGATTCGGTGCTTTAATTTCGGCGCAAATTCCTTGCAAGTTTTACCATTATTCAGAACTCTGTCGCAGTACAGGGTTTTCTTTTTTGTCTTTGGCACAAAATATCTGCCACAAAGCTGACAGCGGCAGAGGCGGTATCCGTTCTCAACAAATAAATGTAACAGCAGAAAATAATACTCTGTCAGGTTACGGATATGGTACATCTGTCTGGATTTGTTGTCCTCAAAATAAAATACGGTGGAAATCTGTACGCTGTTGTAATTGAAATCTTCGTTAACATCAATTTCTATTTGATTTGATAAATCGCTGAAAAAGTGCAAAACAAAAAACTGCACGGTTTTTATCTGGTCAAGATAGCTTGCATATTCACGCAGATAATGTTCAGTTCCGTCGTTCTCTCCTAAAAAATCCTCAATCATAAGTCTGTTCAAAAGACCGTAAAAAGTTCTATATTCCGCCAATGCCTTTTCTGCTTTTGCAGTTAACTTTTTAATCAGTGCAAATCTTTCTTCACTTTCATCAGGATATGTTCTGTAAACTTTTCTTATTTCATTTTGCAGTTCAGAATACTCTTCAAAATCTTCTTCTGAGAAACTAATCAACTCATTTTTGATAGTAGTATTTTCAATTGGAATCTTATTGTTATTTTCCTGCATATAGCCGGAAATATTTCCTTTGGAATCAATTTTTAATAATAAACCTTCGTGCTTTGCCATATACACCTCTGTCCTGAAGTGAAAATTATAAAAATCACTTCAATTCATTTTGTCATATATTTTTCTTGAAAAGTATGAGATTATTGTATCACACTGGTGAAAAAATTCCAACAGCTTTTGGATTACAACTGAATAACCATACCAAAGCTAAAATATTTTGAAATCATATGAGGTATGAGTAACAGGGAAAGGAGAAAAATGATTAAGAATTTAAATTTGGAGTTGAGCAGTAAGGCAAGATTTGATTCAATCGACGGTGCAAGTCTTGTTGAAAAAGATTTGCCGAGAAAGAAGTTTATAATCAATTCACTTCTTGCAAGCGGTCTTTCGATTATAGCCGGCTCACCAAAGGTAGGTAAGTCGTGGTTTGTTCTTGACTGGTGCGTTCGGATTGCAAAAGGCAAAGATGTATGGAATCTGCATACCGACAGCGGTACAACTCTGTATCTGTCACTTGAAGATGATGAAAGCAGATTGCAGGACAGGCTGACAGCGATAACCGATGAAGTGCCGAGTGATGTTCATTTTGTTACGGATTGTTCAAAACTTGATGAAAGGTTGGAAGAACAGATTCAAACTTTTGTTGATGAGCATATGGATACTGTCTTGATAATCATTGACACGTTTCAACTTATCCGTTCTGCAAAAAATGACTCGAGCTATTCAAATGATTATCTTGAGGTACAGAAACTCAAAAAACTTGCTGATGAGTTGAAAATTGCTATTCTTCTGGTTCATCATTTAAGAAAGCAAGGCGACTCTGACCCAATCAATGAGATTTCAGGTACAAATGGTATAGCTGGCTGTGCCGATGCTCTATTTGTTTTGAAAAAAAGCAATCGCACGCAGGGCAACGCAACTTTATTTTGCACGGGAAGAGATATTGAGGACAGAGAAATTGAGCTTGCATTTTCAAAAGAGGATTGCACTTGGAAAATGACTGCAGACAGCGCAGAGAATCCGAATATGCTTTTGCCTGATGAAATGAACTTGCTCATTGAGATGATGAAAGCAGAAAAATATTTCAACGGAAGCAATGCGGAATTTCTTGAACGATATAATGCTTATTCAGGCAAAAATCTTTCTGCTCGTATTCTGAAAAGGATGATGAACAAGTGGAAGTATGACTTGAATGATAATCACGTTTATTTCAAATCGTATAAGGAAAATAACATCAGAAAGGTTGAAATCAAATATGATTTTGAGATTGATAATTCAGATAGCGAGTACGTTAGGTACGATAAGTACGATGAAAATATAGCCGTTTGATTTATCGTTTTTATCGTCCTTATCGTCCTTAATGCAGATGTTGAGCAGAATTTGGCGGTTTGTCCGACTTTCAAGAGAAAACGGATAAAGTACCCGACTTCAAGCAAAAATCAAAATTTGGGCGGTTTGTGAGCGAAAGTAATTCTATATAACGGATTATGAATTCAGCGTAAAGTTGGGGTTCACATTTTCACAGCTTTTAAGCTGTGGCAAGCAACGCATTCGGCTGGTCGCTGACCTGCCGAATGCAATATACGGGCAGAAGCCCGAACCCACTTTATTGGCAAAGGAGGAAACCTAAATGAAAGACAGAAAAATGAGCATAAGAATATCGGAATCCGATTTACAGAAGATTCACAATAAAGCAGACAAGGCAAATTTAACTTTAACCGAATATATAACGAAGGCTTGCCTCGGAAAACAAATCTTTGTTGTTGACGGACTTGATGAAATTATCCGTCAGCAAAAGGCTATCGGCAGAAACTTAAATCAAATTGCAACACTTTGCAATATGGGTAAAGTCATTTGCTTTAATCTTGCTGAACTTACAAATCAGTATGCAGAGATGAATAAACTACTTACCGATTTGCTTGACAGAAAGAGGTGGTCATAATAGCAACAGTAAAATTTATCGCAAGCAAACAAATGCAGTCACGGCAAGGGTTAGCTTCAATCCTTGCCTACTGCAAACAGGATAAGAAAACTTTGTACGATGGCAGAAAGCTGGTGAGCGGAGTGAATTGTGTAGCAGAGTCAGCGTTCAATGAAATGATGAATACTAAAATTCAATATAGAAAAACTGATGGCAGAATGTACTATCATTTGTTTCAGTCGTTCCACCCCGATGAACCTATAACACCCGAAACTGCTCACGAAATTGCTTTGAAGTTTGCACAAGAGCAATTCAAAGGTTATGAAGTTTTAGTTGCTACTCATATTGACAGAGAGCATATACATTCACACTTCATTTTAAATTCTGTCAGTGCTGAAACAGGATTGAAATATCATCCAGATAAAAATGAGATACAACGGTTGAGAGATTATTCTGACAACCTATGCAGAAAATACGGTTTATCAGTTGTAATTCCTAAGCAACCAAAAGTAAAACAGATGTCGGCAAGAGAATATCGTTCAGCAGACAAAGGTCAAAGCTGGAAGTTACAGCTTGCAATAGCTGTTGATGAAGCTATGAAATATGCAACCTCAAAGGAACATTTCATAAGCCTGATGGAGAACGAAGGCTATGAAGTTAAATGGACGGCAGAAAGAAAAAGCATTACCTACACTACACCAAATGGAATGAAGTGCAGGGATAATAAATTACACGAAGAAAAATATCTTAAGGAGAATATGGAAAATGAATTCAGAATACGGGAAGAAATCACCACAGGAATTAAAGGAACAAGCCAAAAAGCAAATGCAAATCGCCTCAAAAGCAGAACCCTGCGTAGCGGTTACGGAGCAGAACTGGAAAGCATTAATTTCAACTCAGACAGCACAGATAGATATGCTGAAATCAATACTGGACGAAATTTCAGAACTGACTACGAAAGAGGAAATACGGATATACCTCAACCGCCAGATGAATTCCTTGCAGAAGTCTATCGACAATTCCAATGCAATGGCGCAGACCTTCAAGAAGGAGCTTCAGGATATGACGAACAATTACGTCAGTCAGATAAACAATGCGGCGAAGAATGCTTCACAACAGGTTGGGAGCACGAGCGAGAAATATTCATACAGTATCAGTCAGGCGGAGGAGAAACTGAATCATCATGTGAGGATACTGTTTTTCCTGGCTTTGATACCGACAGCTATTACAGCAATAACGGAAATGATATTGCATATCTGGTCGCAAATCTCACAAATATTTTAGACAGCAACCACCCTGTAGAGGACTGCACTACAATGAAAAAACCTCGTAAAGAGAGAAAGAACATACAAGAAAATCCACAAGGCGGATTTGGTATGAAGATGTAAAGAAAGGATTGCCATGAACGAAACTGAAAATAGAATAACACCAATCACAAGAAACGATATTGCGTTTAACCGCCGTCATCTGTACGAAAGCGATAAGGTTAAAATCGGCAAAAAGACATTTTTAGTCACATCGGTATTTCCTATCGGAACCGAGAACGGTGACAACCCAAGTGCCGATGAAAAAATTAAAAATTTACTTGAACGAAAAACGGGATAAATATTTTACTGGACATTCAAACCGAGTAGGAGTATTGTTGACTTGCAATCCTATTCGGTTTGATTCAACAGAGCCTGAACGGCTCGGAAAGGATGAAAAAATTATGAAATCAAACCAACAAAAGATTACCGCACTCTACTGCCGTCTTTCTCAGGAGGACGAGTTAGAGGGTGAATCAAACAGCATTAAAAATCAAAAAAGTATGCTCGAAAAATATGCCGCCGATAACGGCTTTGGCAACTGTCGGTTCTATATTGATGACGGTTACAGCGGAGTATCCTTTGAACGCCCTGACTTCAAGCGTATGATTGCCGATATGGAAAAAGGAGAAATTGGAACTGTTATCACAAAAGACCTTTCCCGACTCGGCAGAGATTACCTTAAAACCAGTACATATATTGAAATTATATTCCCTCAGAACGATGTGAGATATATTGCCGTAAATGACGGTGTTGATTCCGAAAAAGGCTGTAATGAATTTATCGGAATCCGTAATTACTTCAATGATTTCTTTGCTGCTGACACATCCAAAAAAATCAGGGCAGTCCAAAGAGCAAAGGCAGAGCGTGGTGAAAGGATAGGCTCTAAGCTTCCTTACGGATATATGAAATCCGAAGATAACAGGTTAGTACCCGATCCCGACACTGCTCCCGTGGTAAAACGAATCTTTGATATGTATGTCAACGGAGTGGGAACCCGTACGATTGCAATGACTCTTGAAAGAGATAAAATTATGTCGCCAAGCGCATATGCCTACTACAAATACGGCAGAAAAGAAAATGGCTTGAAGCTGAATAATCCCTATCTGTGGAGTGATGTTACACTTAGAGGAATGCTTGTAAACGAGGTATATATCGGCACAACGGCGAACTACAAAACCACCACCAAATCAAATAAGCTGAAAAAGCAAATTCACAACGACCGCAAGGATTGGCTAATATTTGAAAATACCCACGAGGCTATCATTGATAAATCCACCTTTGAAATGGTGCAGAAGTGGTTTGCAGGAAGAAGAAAACCGAATAAATCAGGTAAGACAGATGTGTTTGCCGGGTTAGTTTATTGTGCCGATTGCAAAAGCAGAATGTATCTTCGCCGAGTGCTTAAGTATCCTAAAGAAAACAACTACCTTTGCAAAACCTATCAGCGATACGGTAATAATCACTGTACGGCACACAGAATCAGCGAACAGGATTTACACGCTGTGATACTTCAAAAACTGAGAGAGGTAACGGCATATGTACGTGAGAATCCCGAAGAATTTTATGAAATAGCAAGCCGTAATGCAAGAGCCGAAGCCGAGCGTGAAATGAAAACTTATCTGAGGGAAAAAGAAGCGGCAGAACAAAGAATAGCAGAGCTTGAAAGTATCATCCGTTGTCTGTACGAAGACCGAGTGCTCGGACGAATTTCTGTTGAACGCTACGAATCATTGTCATCAGGATATGAAACCGAGCAGTCAGAACTGAAAACTAAGCTTAATGAGATGAACGCCTTTCTTGATGAGAACGAAAAGCGAGAGCAGTTGATTCAGGACTTTATTGAAAATGCAAAGAAGTACATTGACATTCAGGAACTGACGCCTGAAATTCTCAGAGCATTCATCAGCAGAATTGAGGTGCACGAAAAGGCAAAATGGCATTCAACAGAATGCGGAAATGATATTGTGATTTACTTCACCGTTGAGCGCAAGGAACAGCTTAATGTATGGCATAAAGAGATTAAAACCGCATAAATCAAGATGCCGAGGGGCGAAATTTCCCCTCGGTTGTAAAAGAAATATTTTCTGACAATAATGATATTACGCAGAGCTGATGCAGATGTTCCGAGAGGTGGCGGATATTCAGACCGCCGATATGTTAAAGCTCCCCGTCCCCAAGGTCAACTACCACAATATCAAGACCAAGCCGAGCGAAATCCAGACCGACATGGTGGCGGGGCTTGCCAAACGAGCCGAGAAAGTGCGGGCAAGGCTTGTCGAGCCGAACATCGACAATATGCTCAAGATAACCAATGACGGACGGAAACTTGCCCTCGACCAGAGGCTGATTGACCTCATGCTGCCAGACGACCCCACCAGTAAGGTCAACGCCTGCGTGGATAATGTGTACCGTATCTGGGAGGAACACGCCGACATTAAGGCAACACAGCTCCTGTTCTGCGACCTCAGCACACCGAAAAATGACGGCTCTTTCAATGTGTACGAAGACATCCGAGAAAAGCTAATTGCCCGTGGCATCCCCACCGAACAAGTGCGGTTTATCCACGAAGCGACCACCGATGCACAGAAAAAGGAGCTGTTTGCAAAGGTAAGAAGCGGCGAAGTAAGGGTGCTGCTTGGCTCTACGCCGAAGATGGGGGCAGGTACGAATGTGCAGGACAGGCTGATTGCCATCCACAATTTGGACTGCCCTTGGCGACCTTCAGATTTGGAACAGCGGCAAGGCAGGATTGAAAGACAGGGAAATATGTTCCCAGAGGTGGAGGTTTACCACTATGTGACGGAGCAGACCTTTGATGCCTACCTCTATCAGCTTGTGGAATCGAAGCAGAAATTTATCTCCCAGATAATGACGAGCAAAAGCCCCGTGCGTTCCGCCGAGGATGTGGACGAGGTGGCTCTTTCCTTTGCGGAGGTAAAAATGCTTGCCACGGGCGATGAGCGTTTCAAAGAAAAAATGGACTTGGATATGCAGGTGGCGAAATTGAAAGTATTGAAGCAGAGCTACCTTTCCGAGCATTACGACCTTGAGGACAGGATACTGAAATACTTTCCGAGGGAGATAAAGGAGCTTGAGGAACGCATCGTCAGCTATGAAAGCGATGCCGCCCTTGCCGAACAGCACAAGCCGCAGGGCGAGGACAAGTTCTGCCCCATGACCTTAAAGGGCATGACCTATACCGAAAAAGCGGACGCAGGCGAGATGCTCCTTGCCGTCTGCAAGGAAAACCCGCTGTCAAATCCCGTGGAAATCGGCAGCTACCGAGGTTTCAAGATGGAGGTTTATTACGACAGCTTCAATACCCATTACTGCCTTAACCTCTGCGGAAAGGCAAAACACAAGGTTGATTTAGGCTCTGATGCTCTGGGAAATCTGACCCGTATTGAAAACGAGATTGGAAAAATCCCTGCCAGACTGGAAGCCGCCAAGACCCGAAAGGTGGAAACCTTGCAGCAGCTTGCCAATGCAAAGACCGAGGTATTAAAGTCCTTTGCCTTTGAAGATGAGCTGAAAGAAAAGACCGACAGGCTGAATGCCCTCAATATTGAGCTGAATTTAGACGAGAAAGACACCCCTGTTATGGATACCGAGCCAGAGCAGGAAAACTAACAGCCCGAAAAAAGAACACAGGATAGGGAGCGTTAAATCCCATTTGCACATTTGTATTGCTGAAATCTGGGCAGTATAATAGGTGTAGATTAGAAAATGTCGGAGGTGATAACGGTGTCTGATGCGTTCAGATTTGAAACTTTTGTAGATGTCCACGGCAATATCTTTAACGAATATCTAAGCTCTGTCGTTGCCAGACTGTCGAAAGAGGACGAGGAATACAAAGCCCTGCAAGAAAAGATTGAGGGCATCTATGAGGAATATCCCAAGGTTTTAGCCGTATTTGACAGCGAAACAAAAAGCGAGCTGACCGAGAAAGAATGTGCGGCTCTCATTGAGGTAATGGAGTTAAAGAATAAACTCACGGACATGGAGATGCAGGCGGTGTACTTCCGTGGCTGCTATGACAGCGTAGGGTATCTGAAAAAAGCAGGGGTTTTATAACGGACTGACCGAGAAAAAGACGGCGTTGGCATGAAGCTGATGCCGTTTTTTACATAGCCGAGAGGTAGAAAAATTCATATCTCTGTGGTATAATTTAGGCAAAAATATGAAAGCAGATGAAACAAATGAGCAAAATATTAGATAAACTCGGAATATATGATTTAGTTGCAGTTTTATTGTCGGGAATTAGTATTTCTACTTTTACAATTTTGGTATTGCAATTGATTTATAAAATTCAAATAGATACGAACTTGCAAGTTAATGAAACTCTGCTATTTTTCGTGTTAAGCTATTTTTTGGGATTGATTTTTCAAGAAATTAGCTCTTTTATTCAGAAAAAAAGCACACACAAAAATAACCGTTTATTAAAAGCAGCATTAAAAACATCAAGCAATTCACATATATACTTGACCGATATTGAGAAAAGTGGAGTGTATTCTTATATTATAGAGAAGCTAAATCTCAATCCTGATGAGGACAACGACAATGTTGTTTACAATTATTGTAAATTCTACATTTTGGAAAATGGTGATACGACCCGAATAGATAAAGACCAATCAATTAGTTCTATGGGAAGAAGCCTTTCTTTATATTTTGCGTTATTAGCGTTTGTAGTCCTTATAAACAGCTTTTTTCAACCATCAACAGTCAAGATTATCTTAGTAATCATCTCAGTATGCTTTGCAATTTTGCTCCAATATAGATGCATAAGATTTGCAAAATTGCGTTACATCAATATATTTAGAACTTTCTATTATAAGGTCATCGTAAAATAAAATTGATACTACATAGCCGAGAGATGGAGACAATTACAGTTTTATGGTATTATTAAAGTGTATTTGAGTGACGCCGTTCACGAAAGGAGATTGGTATAGATGTGTTTCATGTTTCAAACAAGAGCATTTTGGAAATGTATGCGAGTTCCGACAAATAAGCTCAATAATAGATTTGAGTTTTTCTTTGGTGCAAAAAACATAGAGATAAGCAATCGCAATGATGCCAAAAATTTATTGTTAAATATTGTTACTACAATTCAAAATGAAATGGTTGATAGAATACAGCGTGAAAATTCATATGATATGTTTATGAAGCTGTATTACATTTTTGATGAAGTTCATGCATTTTATTTGGCTGAAAAAGAAGCAAGAGCAGAACTTTCAAAAATAAATATAGATAATCAAAGTGTTTTCAACACATTTGAAGAAAACAGAAATATAATGCGAAATATAATTGATGCTTGCAATATCTGGATTGAAAACTGTACATTGTATCAGCATGATGTTGATACAATGTCCCATGTGAGGGACAGAGGGTTTTCTATGGATATTGATTTGATGATTGATTTGTATTTATATGGTTTCGCTTCACAAGGAATATCCTTATTATCATTATCAGAAAATATGGGACAACAATTATTCTATGGGCTTCACGTTACACCTAAAGAAAATACACCAGCAGAGATATTAAAATATCATCCTATAATCTTTTTCAATACGGTGCTTGTTGGCAATCAAGATATTTTAAGCCCCAAAGCATTAACTCCAGATGCGAATAATACAGCTTTTGGAAAAGGTTTTTTTAAGGAATATGGCGTAGAGTTTCTGCTTTTTTTGGCAGCTATTAAGAACTTTCAAGATGACCTTTTGCGGGGAGATGAAAAGGCTCTTACAGTAATTAAAAAAGATTTTTTCATTAGCTTAGTAGAAGGCTATACTAAACCTCAAATTGATGGAAATAAGTTTTATGATAGCTTCGTTTTATCTAAGGACAAGATTAAAAAACAGTTAAGAAAAAAAGAAAACATTGTCTGGAAAATAGGAACAAACAAAGAACGCTTGGAACTTAGACCTTTTATCGGTCTTGAGGATGGTAATGTTTTAATTTCCTATGGGGCAACAGAGCAAGCAAAACACTTATGGGTATCATATTTTGGAAATGGAGGGATGTGTTATTCAAATATTTCAGACAATCTTTCTAATGCCATGAATGAAAGAAATCAAGAACTTTCGAATATTTTAGTGGATAAAATACGAGAGGCACTTAATAAGCATTACACTCCAAAATTTGATGAAAAGGATGTAAAATATCAGAGAATTTTTGGAGAGCGTGAAATAGATTATGGAGATTTTGATGTTGTTTACTATACAGAAGAAACCAAAGAATTATTTTTGATTGAAGCAAAGTATTTTTCGGATTCTTTAAATTCCAGTGGTATGGTTACTGACTACAAAAAGCTATTTGAAGAAAATGGATACTATGACCATTGTAGGCGTATATATGACCTTGTTTTATCTGAACCCGATAAGGTCAAAAAATTCATTGGAGTACAAGATGAAATATCGGTTCATCTACTATTTCTCTCATCGAAACCAATCGAATTGGAAATTCAAGATACGGATGGAGTTGTTACATTTTTATCTCTTAATATATTTGAAAAGTATATCGAGGGAAAGCTCATAAATGAGGATGATAGTATTGTTCGACCTGTTAAAAAAATATAATTGATGATTTTATACATAGCCGAGAGGTTTTCTTTACCGAAAGCCCCTCGGCTAAATTCATTTCTGGAGGTGATTTTATTTGAATGGGAAGTAACGGCTATGTGCAGTTTGACCCCGCCGTGATTAAACAGGCACGGCAAATCGACCTGCTTTCCTACCTGCAACGGTACGAGCCGAGCAACCTAAAGCGTGTGGCAGGCAATGTCTACTGCACGAGGAAACACGACAGCTTGAAGATATCCAACGGCAAATGGTACTGGTGGTCAAGGGGCTTCGGCGGCTATTCTGCTCTCGACTATCTGATGAAAGTGCGGGAGCTTGGCTTTGTGGAAGCCGTGCAGACCCTCACGGGGGATATGGGCGACTGGAAGCCGCCGCCCCCTGCCGTAAAGAAAGACGAGCCGAAAGTCCTGCTCCTGCCGCAAAAAAATAAGGATTGTAACAGAGTGATACAGTATCTTTTCGGGCGTGGTATTGACTATCAGTTCATACATGAGTGTATCGCAGACGGCACGCTTTATGAGAGTGCCAACTACCACAATGTTGTTTTTATCGGCAAAGATGAAAGCGGAACACCGAAATATGCCGCTCTGCGAAGCACTCTCGGTAGCACTTTCAAGCAGGACGCATCGGGCAGCGACAAGCGGTATTCGTTCCGACTTCTGGCAAGAGAGCCAACGGATATCGTGCATTTATTTGAAGCCGCCATTGATTTACTGTCCTATGCCACTTATCTGAAATGCGAGGGCAAGGACTACAAATCGGAAAGTCTGCTTTCTCTTTCAGGCGTGTATCAGCCAAAGAAAGAGATGAAGGACAGCAAAATCCCCATAGCTCTCACAACTTTTTTGAGTGCCAATCCACAAATTAAGACCATAGTTCTGCATCTGGATAATGATAAGGTAGGCAGGCTTTGTACCGCTACTTTGAAAGAACTGTTGCTGAAAGACTACAAAATCGTTGATGATCCACCGCCTGTCGGCAAGGACTTCAACGATTTTTTGTTGTCCTATCTGGAAATTGCAAGACCTATGCCCAAGCGTGAAAGTAGTGATGCCCGTTGATTGTGTAGTAGATTCTCACCAGAAAGACACCGAAACCAAATCAAAATTTAATGCTGAAAGCGAGTCCAGTGGTGATATGTCAAGAGATAAAAGATTAAAAAATCATATATCTCATAAAAGCAAAAAACACCCACCTAAACCCTGTCGACCAAATTTTAAAAAATGAGCAGGGCTTTGCTCGTCAGCAAGCAGACCGAATCTACTTTGCCGGACAGTATAAGCGGTTGTCTTTCAGCAGACGAAAGACTAAACACACAAATTTACGGGCAGTTAAAGCGAGAGCACGTTTGTGTTGGCATCTGTTTACCTCTTTGTATTTGAGGTGGTAGAAGTCGC
>ERZ831601.723-NODE-723-length-31633-cov-14.265533_pt1 | contig 31633 bp, 18 predicted proteins | sample MGYA00519578_ERZ831601 | MGnify/ENA primary metagenome ERZ831601 (study PRJEB31850, sample SAMEA3708717) | human gut metagenome | biome: human gut; feature: human-associated habitat; material: faeces | place: China | collected 2014 ... | reverse complement strand
GAGCCGACAGGCACTCGGATTGGTATTGCATAAGGAGTGTTTCTTTAGTCATAATTAGATGAGTAGTTAACTTCTAACTTTACTAAAAACAAACGAATTATGCAATACTTTTCTTTTTTATTATCAGCAGGTTGGCACTCTTTTTTCAGCACATTTCTTTATGCTTAATCATTCGTTTTTGACAATAATTCAATGACCTCTTTAGTGTTTCCGAACCAGCTTTTGCAGGTTCTATTGTTTAACTTTTAATTTTTCGGTGAAAATTTACCGAAGTATTGACTTAATATATTCATTATTTGTTTTATTTTATAAAATAATGTGTATTTCTATTTTATTGATTTATTCCGGTAATGAGTATTATAATAAAGTATATCTGACTGTGATTTTACCTTTTGACAACGGTTTGACAAAGTCTATTCCTATGCGATGAGACTTCTTTCCGCTTCGGAGCTTTACAGAAACAGGGTCTTCTTTCAGTTTCACATCGCCGCCTTCCGGCTGTATTTCTACTTTTATCTGCTTGTCTTCTGTTTTCAGCAAAATCGTTTTACCATCTATCCGATAGTCTGAGTTCACCATGACCGCTGTTCCAAACTCAATTGGCGATGTGGCTGTGAACTGGTCCTGTATTACGATTTCACCCTTTCCGTTTCTATTGTGTTCCATTGTTCTGACCAGGCTTTCGAGCAACGGCTCTTTATATGCCTTTTTCAGGTCCATCACAACCTTATCTGTTGCTTCGCTGAAATTGGTATTCAGGATTTTGCCTTCGTATTTCCGGCCATTATGTTGTAATGTATTGTTAACTTTGGGTACCGGATGTCCCCAGGAACTTCTGGCTGGATTCTGTGGAGAGAATGCTCCGGCCGTGTACGACGGAGCACCTACGTCGCCTGCCACAATATCCTTGCCCCATACTACGACGTAACTGCCCACATCGTTGTGATTGTGGTTTTCGGCATTATGTCCGGCCTTTATGGCAATCGAGAAAGGATTTCCGGTCGTGCCGCGTGAAATGACAATACCATAATCGTCGAAATAGGTGACGGCCGGCAGTGTCGTTTCCTGTACGTTCCCCGATGTATATTCCCGTGCGTCTTTCCATCCCATAATGGTTCCGACAGCCTCCTCTGATACGAAACAAAGAGGTTTGGGAGCATCGTAATGTTTGGCAGCCATCAGGGCTGCAAGATTGTCGGATTCTGCACTGATGGAAGAACTTCCATCCGAGAATTGGGGATATACGCCGTCTTGTATTTCGAATGCGTAGGGGAAATGGGCAACTTTCTTCAGTTTCTCATAATTGTTAAATCTGAACAGGTCGATTTTTCCGTCCGTATAATCGGACAGCATCTGTGCCAGATACAGATAATGTCCGAAACCATATCCCCAATAGCCGACTCCCTCCGAGCAATAGCCATCTTCTCCGAATCCGGAAAGATAGTATTTCATGCTGTTGATGGCACATCCGATGGCTGCGGCACGGTCTTCCTTGCTGTCTGCCTGCGTGAGAATGGTGAAAAGACTTCCGCTGGTGCATACGGCGTTCCAGTTGCTCAGTTTGCGGATCCATGAATTACTTATCGTGTCGATGCCCAGTGTAGAGTCGAAATACGATTGGGTAATTCGTCTGTCCAGCTGACTGTGTATTTCCTTTCGCAGGGGTTCCGACAGCTTGTCTTCCAAAAGGACATCGGCCAGCGACAACACCATGCCGAATTTGCGTGCTCCCAGGTCGATGGCTACTCTTTTGCCTTCCAATACGCTGTTTTCGGAATCGTCGTGATTGGGGTGCATCCACGACTTCATGCTCATGATGGTTTTACAATAGGTTTCGATTTGTGGGATGAAACGCCCCTTGTTTTCCATACATTCGGCAAGTGTATAACGTTCCAGCCGGTCCATTGTACGATAGTAACGGGGTTTGTAGATACCTCGGTTTCCTTCTTTGTTGGCTCTGCGATAAATTTCGTCGCTGATGGGTACTTCCGGTTTTTCTCCGATCAGTTCCAGAGCTTCCTCATAGTACTTCTGTCCGTCTTCCGATTGGGCTATTTTCTCCCAATAGGTTCTGTCTTTGGCAGCAGGAGCAGGCATATAGCTGTCTTCCGGCAACAAGGGAAGTATCATTTTTATCTGCCGATCCGTGGGGTAGATGTTTTTTCCTTCGGTGAGGGCTAGATATTCGTTGATGTCCAGCCCCGTTTCTTTCTCTTCGGACGGCTTGCAGCCGAACAAGACAATTATCAGCATGAATGCAGAACTTAAAAGAAGTTTTTTCTTCATTGTTTTCCTGTCTTTTTAGGTTACTATTCTGTCATTTCCAATGGATGCGTGTCAGTCCTATTCCCCGTTCGCCGCCGGCACAATAGAGCATATACAGTTGTCCGTTGTCGTTGAATATGTACGGGTCTCTGACTTCATTGATCGGGTCTTTGGCATATCCACCGACTGCGATTTTCGGTTTCAGATTTCCTCCTTCCCAGTCTTCCTCAGCTTCCATCAGGAGTTCTACATGCTTGATTTGCCATTGGTGGTAATCGTTGTCCGAAATGTCTACCGAAGTCCAATAGATGCGTTCCGGAGTATCTGTACGGCTCGAAAAGAATACATACATCGTATTTCCGTCAATCCATTGCGACAGGTGCCGTACACCGATTGCCGGATTCAGTTGCCGTTCCTTGCTATATGCGTCGAGTGTTTCCTTGAAGAAGCGGCTTTTCCTGTCCCACAAATCTTTGGTATAATCGTAGCCGGCCGGTATGGCTGTTTCACCACCGGCCGGAGCACGGTGCAGGGAACCTCCGTTCGAGAAGGCATACCAGCGGTTGCGGACGTTGAACAGCGTAAAGTATGAGTCACCCAGTGATACCGGTACAACGTTCTTTCCGAAATGCAGTCCGTTTGGCGAAGTGGCCAGGAATGTTTTCTGTCCCATCCTTTTCTTTGTTTTGGCCGGTACGCCGAAGGCATGAAAGAACAGTTTGAACATCTTGTTCTTGTGGTCGACAATGACGCACGGCGAAGCTACGTGGCTGTCCAGTTTCATTTCCTCGTTCTGCATCTTGACGGTGGCCAACGCCAGGACTGCTTCCTGACGGTCGGGAACCAGAGATGACTGGCCAACCAGCTGATACGGACCTTCCAGACGTTCGGCCCAGGCCAGACGGATGTATTTCCCATGATGATGGGCAAAATACAGATAATAGTTTGCCTTGGGCGACACACGTTGCGAACGGGGCAACCAGTCGGGCAGTTTCACCAGGCAGGGCCCGTTGATGTTGTCCGCATCCGATTCCGGATAACCGGCCTGTACGAAGGTGTTTTTTGAAATCAGCGGTTGTCCGCTATTCATACGTTCTACTGATATCTTTTGGGCATACGTCCCGCTGCACCAGCAGCATACCAGTAGTGCCGACAGCAGCCGGCATAGTCTGTAACTGATTTTTTTTTTCATCTGATTGTTTCGTTTTGATTTATTGGGGATATAGAGTCTGATTTTGCATTGCTTTACGCAGTATCTTTATTTTTCCTTGCCCACGTTGATGACGCGTCCGCGCAGACGGGCTTCTTTTTCCAGCACAGCACGCATTCGTTTCCGGATGTCCTGATACTGAGGCTCGCGAACGATGTTGTACTGTTCGCCAGGGTCGGTACTTATGTCGAACAGGGTTTCGGTGCATCCCATGTCCATCAGAACGGAGTATTTGTATTTACCGTCGTGCATCTGCATGCCGGGACTGCTTTCAAGTATCAGGTATTTTCTGTCCGGACGTGTCCCGTGACCGGTAAGGCAGGACTTTAGGGATAGGCCCGGCAGACCGTCCGGGGCTTCGATACCTGCCAGGTCGTACAACGTCGGTGCCAGGTCGCTGCCGTTGCACACCAGTGTCTGGTCGTCCTTTACTCCTTTCCGGATGCCTTTACCCATGAAGATGAAGGGTACTTTCTGACATTCTTCGAGCAGCCGGCTTTTGAACACAAAACCGTGTGCCTGCTGCATGTCGCCGTGGTCGGACGTAAATACGACAATCGTATTGTCGGTCAGGTCGGCTTTGTCTAACGCATTCAGTACCCGGCCGATGAGGCTGTCTACGTCTTCGGTCAACTTGCGGTACATCCACCGGTAGGTCATCCACTGCTCTTCGTTCCAATCGCGGAATCCCGAACCCCTTGTGCTCAGTTTGGCGTTATATTCGGGGATTATATTCATGTTGGAAGGCTGTGGAGGAACTTGGCTTAAGAATTCCTCCCGAGGCATTTCTTTTTTCATTTTAAGATACTTCTCTGTTGCGGCACGGTTTCTTGCCGACAGTTCTTTGGTTTTGAAACGGGGATCCTCGCCGGCACCATAGCAGATGTCGTGCGGATTCATGAAGGAGAGGTACAGGAAGAATGGTTTGCCGGAAGTATAGTCTGGGTTGGCAAAGAACGATTCGGCAAACGCTGCCGCTCCTTCGTAGGGATCTTGGCCGTGCAGTTCAAAACCATAATCGTCCAGCGACGATTTGGCTGCATAAAGGTGGGTCTTTCCAGAATAGTACGTGTTGTAGCCATTGGCTCTGAATACGTTGCCGATGCTATATTGGTGCACCGTTTCCAGCACTTTCTCCCTGTTTACTTTGGTCGTATTCCCCTTGATGCCTACTTTGGACGAAAACTGCCCAGTAATCAGTGCAAAGCGTGAAGGCATGGATACCGGATTGGCGCAATAGGTGTTGTTGAACATGTAACCGTTTTGCGCGATGCGGTCGAGGTTGGGGGTATGTATATAACGGTTTCCGGCACAGCTTACCATGTTGAAGCTCTGTTGGTCTGTAACAATCAGAAGGATGTTGGGTTTCTGCCCGTTTGCTTCGTGCTGTTTAGCTCCGTCGTGGGCCGATACTGTGAATACCGGTGCGCAGACGAACGGCAGCGTCCAGCAACTGAATAACAGATTAGTTTTCATACTTCTTTTTCAGTTTAGAATCGAGTTGTAAAGTTAGGAAAATATTCAGTTGTCAGCGGAGCCATGTGGGAACAGAATCGGTTTCGCTCCACAATTTGTACAGCTGTTCCATCTTGTCGCCTTCCCATACGGTGCTTCCCGAAGGCAGGGCTACTTCGGTGGGGATGTAGTTGCGGTGCCACTCTCTAATGTCGTCGTATCGGGCATCGGAGGCAAGGTTGATGTGTTCGCCTGGGTCGTTGCGATGGTCGTACAGCTCTTCGCTTCCGTCGCGGTAGCGGATGTAGCGCCAGTGTTCGCTTCGCACTGCAAAGTTCTTGTAATACCAGCTGATGAGTACCGGCTTTTCGCGCCGGATGCTGACATCGCGGATAATGGGCGACAGGTCTGTGCCCTGATTCTTTTCGTTGGCTGGGAGCTGGCAGGCTTTCAGCAGAGTGGGGTAAATGTCGAGCAGGGAGACGGGGGTGTGGCTGGACTTACCTTCGTCCATGGCACCCGGTATCCGGAAGAACAGCGGTACGCGTGTCGACTCTTCCCACAGAGCCTGTTTGCGGAAGTGGTGCTTTTCACCGAGGTGCTGGCCGTGGTCGCCGTAGAGCACGATGATGGTGTTGTCCATCTGTCCGCTTTCTTCCAATGCTTTTATCACTTTGCCTATCTGTTCGTCGACGAAGGTGATGCAGGCCAGATAGGCATGTACCAGTTCGCGATGAGCGCCTTTTACTTGCTGAATGTCGTACCAGTCGCCACGCGGGCTTGAGCCGAAAGCCAGTGTTTTGCCATACATGGGGATGTCTTTCATTTCGTCGGTCGGAATGTCGGGCATAATCAGGCTGTCGGGGTCGTACATGTCGAAATATCGTTTCGGTGCCGTGTAGGGCACGTGGGGTCGGAGGAAGCCGACAGCTAGGAAGAAGGGCTTGCCGTGTTTCTCCTTGATTTTGTTGACTGCCCAGGCTGCAATCTGTTCGTCGAACATTCCTTTCGACGGAATCTGGCTATCTTCCAGCGGACCTCCGCAGAGCGAATAGAAACGGTTGACTTTCTGATAGTAGTTTACAATGGTGTCTTCGCCGTAAGCTTCCACCAGCTGGCCTCCGCCAGCAGGGAAGGGATAGAACATGTGCCCGCGGTAGCCGTAGCCGGCATCTTCGATATGCGCTTCCATCTGGTTCCAGAATTTGGGCGACGTTTCGGTCCAGAATTGGTCTTTTTTGCCGGGAAAGTCGCAGTCGCCGTTGTGGAATACTTTGCCGCAAGCCAGTGTTTCGTAACCGTTTTCCTTGAAGTATTCGGGCATCATCATATTGCCCTGCATCACTTCGTCGTAGTTTTTCCGGTACGATTCGGTCGATGCGTACCATCCGGTTGTGCACGGATGCAGACCGCTTAACAACGAGTTGCGCGAGGCCGTCGACACCGGTTGTGCCGCATGGGCATTCGTGAAGAGGACTCCTTTTTGGAACAGGCGGTCCATGTTTGGGGTGATGGCTTGCGGATGTCCGCCCAAAGCACCGACCCAGTCGTTCAGGTCGTCGACGGAGATAAACAGTACATTCGGTTTTTGCGCTGTCTTTTCGGCGCAGGAAAATAAAGATAATACAGTGAAAGAAAAGGGTAAGTATTTGATTGGATTTTTCATGATGGCTAAAGAATGATTGATTGATATTGGTTGATGGACAATTGCGGCTGGCGGTTCCGAAAACGGAAGAGACTGCGCATCGGGAAAGAGTACTGCCTGCATGTCACCGGTACGACACTTGCACGGTTCGCAGCGGATGAGGGAAAGCACCAGGCTCCGGAAGGTGTATTCTGGTGCGAATCCTGTTTCGCACATCGGAAACACTTTCCGAAACCTCCCTGGTGTGCAGGTATTACTTTCCTGTTTATTCGTAACGGATAAAGTCAGACAGAATCTTTTCCTTACTCCAGGGGTCTTCGATGTTGGTCAGTTCCCTTCCCATTTGCTTGCAGAGCGATTCAACAATTTCCTTGTTTTCATCCAAAGGCAGATTGTTCAGTTGGTAAGGGTCGTTCAAATCGTCGAACAGATAGCTGCGCACCAGTTTATGCTCTTTCTTGTCGATGTAGAACGCCAGTGTATATTGGGCTGTCTTGATGCCGCGTGCTTCGGGGAAGTAGGTAACTACCTGACCTTGTTCGTTTTTGTCGCCCTCTGAGTTGCGGATGTAGATTGCACTTTCCGGACGTTTTACCACTTTCGTATTGGGGTCGATGAATATCGATGCATAGTTGATGCCTTGCAATCCGGCGGGAATCTGTTCCTCCAGTCCGGAGAGTCCCAGCAGTGTCGGCATGATGTCCGGAGTAGACAGCAACAGGTCGTCGACGTGTGGCTTCAGCACTTTGGGATAGCGCACCAGGAAGGGGATGTTCATGGATTCGGTGAACGGCGAATTCTTCGGGTCGCCCACACCCTGGCTACACATGGTTTCGCCGTGGTCCGAAGCGAATACGACGATGGTATTGTCCGAAAGTCCCAGCTCGTCCAGTGTTTCCAGAATTTGTCCGAAAGCTCTGTCGACACCGGTCACGGCAGCAAAGTAATATCTGGATTCTTTTGTCTTCTTCATCGAAAAATCCACGTTTGGTCTTATCAACAGACTGTCCAGCGGTTTGTCCTTGTAGATGAGGAAATCCTCTTCCATGCAGTCGTCCAGTGACTTGTACGGATGATGGGGCGGGTTCATGCCCACCATAATGAAGAACGGTTTGTCGGTGTCGCGCACGTTGTTCTCGTTTTTCAGATACGACACTACTTTCGAGGCTTCGTGCAGAGGCGACCATTCGTGCGGTTCGTGCTTGACTCCTTCCGTATCCCAGTAGTGCGGTTTTTTATGATCGTCGAACACGCCATACGAATACCAATGGTCGAATCCGTGTCTTCTTTCTTTCGGCGTATAAGTGTCCCAAATGACTTTGCGCACGTCTTCCTTGTGAGGTGCCGGACAATCAGCGTGCCACTTTCCGAAGTAAGCACAGTCGTAACCGGCTTGTTTATAAACATCGCCAATACAGGTCAGGTCCTCGCGCAGCGAACTGATGATACGTACCGAGTTGCAGTTGAGCGAAACACCGCTTTTGTTGGGATACATGCCCGAGAGCAACATGCCTCTGTGCGGGCTGCTGAGCGGACAGTTACTTTGGGCCGATGTGAGTACGACCGACTCTCTGGCAAATTTGTCCAGATTGGGAGTCACTACCGGGTCGCCCTTGAAGTTGACGTGTTCGCGGAATCCTTCCTGTCGCCAGAAACCCATTGCGTGGTTACGGTACTGGTCAGGGAACACATAAATCACGTTCGGGGTCTGGACTTTTTCCTGCTCTGCCTTGCAGCTGTGCAAGCCGACCGAAAGAAGTCCAATTAAACAGATGTTATTGTTCAGTTTCATAATATGACATGTTTTTTAATGAATCATTGTTTTACCATTCGTAATCTCCGCCGTCTCTGCTGTGCAACCATGACTTTTTGACGGCTTCCAGCTTCTCTTTCAGGTCGTTGAAGATTTCCGGTTCTTTAGTCGAGATGTCGGTTGTCTCGTAGGGGTCTTTTTTCAGGTTGTACATTTCCAGTTTGCCTCTTTTTACGGGTATGCAAATCTTGTAGTCGCCTTCGATTAGCGAATAGGTTTCCAGGTCGTCGTACAGACGCATGAATCCGGCAGCTAACGGATAGGTACGCTTGGAAGCAGGTTTGCCGGCAAGTACCGGTACCATGCTCACACCGTCGATAGGCCGGTCGTTTATGGCGGGCAAATCCAAGAGGTCTAAGATAGTAGGCAGATAATCTACGGTCCCTACACGTTCCGGACAAACGCTTCCTTCTTTCAGCTTACCTTTCCACACCATCAGGGAAGGTACGTGTATTCCTCCTTCGTACATCTGATGCTTGTGTCCTCTCAGTTTTCCAGCCGAAGCCACTCCTTTTCTGAACAGGCCGTCATCGGGACCGTTATCGCTACAGAAGAAGATTATGGTATTTTCTTCTTTACCCAGATCTTTCAGCAGTTTGCGTAGGCGGCCAATCTGTTCGTCCATGGCTGTGATGGCGCCGTACAGATGTTTTTTACCTTCGGGTTGGTCGGGATACATGGCCAGATATTCAGGACCTGCCACTACCGGCTGGTGGGGTGTATGAAACCAGACTGTAGCCAGGAAAGGTTGGTCTTTACTAGCTCTGATGAAGCTTTCTACGCGGTCCATAATAATTCGGCTGTCATCGCCCGACAGATTCTCTGTCTCCAGTTCGCCGTTGTGGAAATAGCGTGAGCTGGTCCATTCTTTTTTAATTTTTTCCGACTTTCCGCCCCATCCTTTCCAAGTGGCCGGCGTCAATGTGGGATTCCAGGTGGGTACTGCGCTTTCTGTGGCAAATACTTCTTCGAATCCATGTTCCTGTGGTGGGGTATAATATCCTCGTGTACGGCCGTTGCGGTCGGGAGTCACTCCGCCCAAATGCCATTTGCCGAAAAATCCGGTACGATAACCGTTCTTCTTCAATACCTCGGCCACTGTCAATTCCCCGGTACGTAAACCTGCTGTATGCGCGGCCAATACTCCAAACCGGAATGGAGACCTGCCCGTAAGGACGCTGCCGCGCGTGGGCGAACTGACAGAAGAGGCGGTATAGAAATTGGAAAATGTAACGCCTTCTTCGGCCATCTTGTTCAGGTTAGGGGTTTTTACAACGGGATTACCGGTAAACCCTACATCGCCATATCCTAAGTCGTCAGCCATCACCAATATGACATTGGGTCGGCTTTCCGTACTATTTTTAGCATGTTCAACGTTGAGTAGAGCCTGCTGGGCCATGCTGGCACAAGGAATCAGGCTCAAAGTTGCCAGTAATATATTTTTCATAAGAATAATATTTTTTTTTGTTTTCTGAATGTATGAGGTAGTACGTTGTAGACAATTACAGATTCCGCAGACGGACACAGTTCTTTTTCTCCTATCACATCAGAGGTAATCAGTCTCAGTGGAGAATCTGTGATGGTCTGCGGAGTCTGTAATGAATATTCGTTTGGGTACACCCTCAACTTATGAACCGTTGTTGCGGATGTTGTCAATCCAATTTCAGAATACGTATGGCCGACAACATTGTTTCACCTTTTATAGGAATGAAATCGATGGTAAGGCCTTCGTTGTTCATCACCGAAACGGGAATCTTGCAAATCATCGGGCGTCTGCCGCCTACTTCTGCTTCCACATCCAAGTCGCGAAGAATCCGTTCGCCATTGATGTCGACGTGGAACATACGTTCCGAAGCTTCCTCGCTTTTTATTTCACCCAGATTGTAGGCCAAGGCTTCTGCCTTTCCACCAGCCAGTTCGGCCCAGTAGAAGTAAACGACGTAGTCACCGTCGGGAACATCGGCCTTGAAACTTTGCAGACCACGGCGTTGAGTCTGGAAAATAGGATCCTGATTGGTTCCCCAGATGTCAAGATTGGAAGCTGGCAGTGAACCACGGTTGGATGCATTGCGGAATGCCTTTCCACCAACATATCCCCATCCGCCTTCGTTGTAAGCGCGTTCGGGCATCCAGGCCAAATCGGCATCACGGTCTTCGAACGAACGGTTCGAACCCAACAGCATGTTCAGTTCTCTGAAGTTGCCGAACTTTTTGGGTTGGTCGGGTACTAGATTCATGTTCAGTTTGTAGAAGTCGATTATTTTCTTGCCGTTTTTGCTGATTTCAGCTTCCAGCGTGTTGAGGCCGTTTTTGAAGGGAACCTCAAACGTAGCTACACCGTTTTCTACTTTAGCAGTCATTTCTGCTTCACCCTGGTTTACTTTCAGTGTAACCGACTGTGCGTTACTGAATACCTGTACCGGGTATCTGCCAATGCCGTTGGCATCTGCTATTCCGGTTCTGTTCACCCAATCGCATCCGCCAATGGCTACGTAAGGTTCTTTCAGCAGCATGGCCTGATAGTAGCGGTACGCATCCTTCGGAGTGCGGTCGAGTGTGACAAGACCTTTACAGTTAATGTGCGGTACGGCATCCTGGCGGCCTTCTGAATGGAAGTCGTTCAGATTCCATACGGCCGAAGCTACTACGAAATCTCTCTTTATGATTTCGGGCAGGTAGTGTCTGTGATACATGAGTCCATAGTCTACCGAGTAGTCGAAGCGTTCCGGCTTGAATGAATGGATTCGGGCATCGACATCGGCACCATATTCGCTGACGATGATTGGAGTTTGCGGATATTTCTCATGCAGATGGTCGAGCATTTTCTCAAATCCGTCGAATGTACCCGAGTACCATCCGTTGTACAGGTTGATACCTAGAATTTTGGGCAGTTCTGTCAGTCGTGGTTTCTCGTATGAGGACAAGCTGTTGTGAATAGGCAGCATGGTGTATCGGTAGGGATCGATTTCGCGGGTTGTATTCTCTATTTTTTCGGCAATACTGTGAACATATTCCCAATATGCTTCCTTGTTGATGCTCTTGTTTTTGTTGTAGGGAGGACGGAGCATTACTTCGTTCATATAGGTCCAGATGCAGACGGAAGGTGAGTTGAAACATTGATAAATCATTTCCTTCATCATCTCGACACAGCAGTTGGAGAATTCCTCGGTCATGGTAATCAGGTCGATAATAGGTATTTCGACAGAAGTGACAATACCCATTCTGTCGCAGGCAGCCAATACCATTGCATCTTGCGGATAGTGGGCCACGCGCAGGAAGTTGCCACCCATCTGTTGCAACAAGCGTATGTCGCGCACGTGCATTTCGTCACGCAGTGCGTTTCCTTTTTCCTTGTAACATTGATGGCGGTTGGTTCCCATCAGTTTCACCTTTTTGCCATTCAGTATGAAACCTTCTTCGGCCGAGAACGAGAACGTACGGATACCGAAACGGTTGACTACCTGATCTACCACTTCGCCCTTTGAGGTAAGAATACGTGTTTGCAGGCGGTACTGGTTGGGAGTTTCGATGTCCCACAACTGAGGAGCTTTGACTACCAGTTCATCAGCGAATTCCTGGTTTGTCTGGTTGGGTTGCAGTTTTACCTTTTTCTTGCTTACCGTTACGCACTCGCCGGAAGGTGATAATATGGTGCTTTCAACATACATGCTGGCTTTTTCGGGCAAACTGTTTGTCAACATGTATTTTACGTGTACGGATGCTTCCTTGTCTGTCACTTCCGGAGTTGTGATATACACACCCGAAGAAGCATAATGTGATAAGGAAACGTGAACGGGAGCAGTAGAAACCAGTGATACGTCACGATACAGACCGCCGAAGAACGTGAAGTCAGCCGACAAAGGCGGTATGTTCAAGTCGTGTGAATTGTCTACAGAGATAGTCAGTTCGTTGGTTCCTTCTTTTACGAACTTTGTGATGTCGAAACAGAAGAACGTATAACCGCCGATGTGTTCGCCGGCTTTCTGTCCGTTGACAAAAACTTCGGTCCGCTGATTGGCACCTTCGAAGTATATGTAAAGCGGCTGCGATGCCATCTCTTTGTCGACATAGAGATTCCTGCGATACCAGCCTTTTCCACGGTTGTAGCGGGAAACGTCGTCCAGGCAATCCTTGTCGTTCCACGAATGAGGAACCGATACGATTGTCCACCCCTCATTACCTTCACATGTTTCGCTAAATCTGAATTGCCATGAGTCGTTGATACTGTGGACAGTTCTTCCTTTAGCGTAGTTTTGCTGGCAGAACAGCAGCAAAACAAATGCACACAATAAATACTTTACGCTATTTTTCATGTTACAAATTATTTTTATAAACTAATTCATATATTTTTTGGGCATACCGTTCGCCTAATATCATTTGGCCTTCCCTGCTGAAATGAGGATCGTTTTCATTTTTCAGCATACCGCAGCTTTCGCTTGATACCCAATCGCTATTGTTGATGTGTTCCTTGATGGTACGTATGATCGGATTGAACTTGTCGCGATTGTGATGCCAGGGAGCAATTTCACCGGCAACGAACGGCACATTGTCGGCATCGAGTTGCTTTCTTAATTCGCCGACCATTGTCTCCAGTTGTTTCATGTACGATTGCGGGGCACCGCTGTTACTCTCTCCCTGATGCCACAGGATGCCTTTCAAAGGTCCGTATTTTGTTGCTTCTTTTGTGCGTCGTATAGCTTCGTCTAGATATTTCTCTTCTGCACTGGGCAGCCATGCCTTGATATTGCTTCCACCACGTGCGTTGACTACCAACAAAATCTTCTTGCCAGTCTTCTGGCGCAGTGTTTTTGCGAATGCTTCTCCAGGACCAATCTGTTGTATTGGGAGGCTTTTGCGTATGGATGAATATTTGTTCAGGGGTGAAACAGCCTTTTCCGGCTTCCCTTTTTCATTCAGTAGCCAAACACCTTCAATGATACCCAGTGTATCTGATGCAATCATACGGCCTCTGCCGGCCATATTGGATTGGCCAATTAATAGATAAACATCATACTTATCTTTTGCAGTCTTGGCTTTCTTTTCATTTGTGGAAATAGGACTCACACAAGAAAAGAAGCCAAGCAGCAAAATTCCTAAAAACAATTTTTTACCATTAATCATATATGTCTCGTTTTATTTTTTTGTCATTTTACTGAATTCGACAACTAGAGGTTAGTTATTATTCGGAATTAATACCAACCTTTATTCTGCGGGAACACTTTTTCGCCTCCCATCAAATCAAACTGAATTTGAGGAATCGGCCATACTTCATGTTTTCCGATTACGAAGTTTTCCCGTGGTTCTATATAGTCTCTATTTAAAAATGGATTTTCCTCTAACGATTCACCTGCATGCAATTTTACTCTTTCACCTAAAATACCTAAGCGTTTCAATAAAGGCCAACGTACCCCTTCAAAACTACATTCGCGGGCATATTCGTCTATGATTTTATCCATGGTTAAAGAAGTCTCTGGTTCATTTCCAGCTCTTTGCCATGTTTTATTGTAATATTCTAGTGCTTTGCTGCTTGTAGCTCCCTCTTTATTAAAATAAGCTTCACAAAGCATTAGTGCAGTTTCGCCCATGCGATAAACAATAACATCTCTAAAGCTTGACATACGATCTGGTTGATCAGCATTAGTCCATTGATCAAAGAATTTCTTCGACATAGAGTGTAGGGAATTCATATAGTTACTTTTATATTCCCTGGGATCAATCTTTTCTCCATATCGTTCGTATGATGGATCGTTGTAAAAAAAGTCATGTTTAAACATATTGGTATATCGGGTGTCTTTTTCTTTATTATATAAATTCAATAGATATTGATTAGGGTATGCCCGTCCCCATCCATAACCTCCTTGAATAGCTTCTGGGACACAACCTGTCAGTTTGGAATATTGAGCCGTAGTTATCAGTGACAAACGGTGTCCGGCTAAAGGATTTCCATGTCCTCCACCTCCTAAGTTTTTAGAGAATTGATAAGCCATCAATACTTCTTTTGAACGGAGATTTTCATCTTTTAAAAAGACATCCTCTAATTTGGCTTCCATTTCATGTACTTCAGTGTGGGCAAAAATATCTTCACCATGTTTAATCACTGTATCCCAGTCTTTATCCCACATTGCTATTTGTGCACGTACATGTTTGGCAACTCCTTTTGTCACACGGCCATATTGTTCTGAACTTGCCCCTTGGGGAAGTTCCCAATCAAGTGCGCTAATTGCATCATCAAGGTCTTTACGGACAACAGTTAATATTTCTTCTCCTTCGGAAGGCTTGAATTCACGATTCAAATAAATAAATTATTGTTTAGTCATTTATTCTGTAATGGGGGCAACTACGGGTTTCCCGTCAATCAGTCGGGTGTAGCGTATCATTGCTTCTACGTAATAATAGTCAGCATACGAAAGGGGAGCATCTACTTCGTAACCTCTGTTGAGGTTGCCGGTAGAATGCTTCAGTATGAAATTGTGATTTGTGCCTGTCTGCGCAAAATATTCTGGCGAGGATAATGATTTCAATTGCTGTTCGGCCAGTTGGAAAAAATCTTTGGCCAGCTTCCGGTCTTTTACCATAGTAGACAATTCCAGATAAGCCGAAGCCATAATGGCAGCCGAAGAAGCGTCGCGATACGTATGAGGGATTTTAGGGTCGTCGAAATCCCAGTAAGGAACTTTGTCGGCAGGCATGTTCGGATGGCTTTGAATGAATTTGCCAACGTTGACAGCATGGTTTAGGTAACGGGTGTCACCGGTTTGGCGGTACATCATCGTGTAGCCGTATAATGCCCAGGCCTGTCCTCGTGCCCAGTCGGAATTGTCGGCGTATCCCTGATGGGTTACTTTCTGTTGGGCTTTGCCTGTTACTTCGTCGTAGCCTACTACATGGTAGCAGCTGAAGTCCGGACGGAAATGATTGGCCATTGTCACGTCGGCATGCGATTTGGACATCTCCATAAACGACGGATTTCCCGAATAAATGGAAGCGACGTTCAGCAATTCCATGTTCATCATGTTGTCGATGATGACGCAGAATCCCCAGTCTCTTCTGTCCCACGAGCGCGTACAGCCTACTGTCTTGTTGAATCGGGTTGCCAACGATTGGGCGGCCTGAATGATTTGTTTCTTGTAAGTTTCGTTATGGGTCAGGCGATAGCCGTTGCCGAAACTACAATTGATCTTGAAACCTATGTCATGGTCTTTTTTGTTGTAGACTTCTCCGTTCAGGCGTTCGGTCATGTCTTCGGCTGCTTCGCGTACTTCTTTATCGTGCGAGTATTCGTAAAGATACCATAAGGTGCCGGGGAAGAATCCACTGCACCACCACGATGCTTTGCTTGTTACAAAACCTTTTTCATCGGTTGTACGTGGAAATTGGTTTTTATTATTCTTAACGCTTTCATACATGCGCATCGAATGTTCTACCGATTTGTTCAATGCGCTTTTTACCATCCGATAAGTTTTCTTATCGTAATTCGGATTTGCTCCAACTGCTATGGCTATACATAGCATTAAAAATAAGGATAGGTTTCTTCTCATATAATTATTGTTTGAACTTTGCTGCAAAGTAGCGCATTATTCTACAATAACCATATAAAAATCATTCAGGAATAATTTAAAAACGTACTTTTTTTATGTTTGTTTTGTTTGTATACATCTGTTAATTAATTGTTTACGGAATGAAGCGGGCGTTTCATTGAAGTTTGTTTTGAAGCAGCGGATGAAATAGCTTGGCGAAGAGAATCCGCATTCATAGGCTATGTCGGAGATGCTCTTATCCGGCTCTTTCTGTAGTTTCGATGCTGCCTGCTTCAGACGCAAAGAAGCGATATACTCATTGGGCGTTTGTCCGGTGATACCTTTGATTTTCGAGAACAGGATGGTGCGGCTCACCCCAAGCTCGCGAGCAAAAGTCTGTACATCAAACTCTGTATCTGCCAGGTGTTTGTTTACGATTTCTGCGGCAGTGCTGATTAGTTTGTTGTCTTCCGGATTGGCCGTCAGGATGCTGCTGTCCGATTCGACATCTTTTTTGTATATGGCTTGCAGATGTCTTCTTTCTTTGATGATGTTGTTGCAACGGGTTATCAGAATGTTGACGTTGAAGGGCTTGGTGATGTAATCGTCGGCTCCTGTCAGCAGTCCTTCCACCACATGCTCTTCTGCATTTTTTGCCGTGAGTAAAACCACCGGAATATGGCTGGTGGCCATTTCGGTCTTGAGTTTGGAACACAGTTCCAATCCCGACATGACAGGCATCATAATGTCGCTTAATACTAGGTCGGGCTGCCATTCGCGGGCTATCGACAAAGCTTCTTCGCCGTTGGATGCGGCGCGTACTTCGTAAAGCGATCCGAATATTTGCATCAAGAAGTGCTGTAAGTCCGAGTTGTCCTCTACCACCAATATTCTGGCTTGCGCCACTTCCAACTTTTTACTGTTTCCATCGGGTTTTAGGGGTAATATATCAGGTTCTTTTATTACCTCTGCCTTTTTTCTGACAACAACCTGGCTGCCCGAGAACGAACATCCGTATTTCAGGCAGATGGTGAATGTCGTGCCTTTGCCTACCTGACTGGCGGCTTCTATTTTTCCTTCGTGCATTTCGATGATACCTTTGGCCAGCGCCAGACCGATGCCAGAGCCATGTGTACCGGTGTCTATATTGGCATCGGCCTGCCAGAAACGTTCGAACACGTGAGGCAGGTCTTCGGCCGAAATACCTATTCCCGTGTCACTGACACGTATTACGATCCATTCTTCTTCGCCCGTCAGGTCTATGGTGACAGTACCGCCTTCGGGCGTGTATTTCATGGCATTCGAGATAAGGTTGTAAATCACCTTTTCCATCTGGTTGCGGTCGATCCATGCTTCCATTGTTTCTGCATGGGGTGTGTATTGGAATGCAATGTTCCGGTGTGCGGCATAATCCTTGAATGACAGACAGATTTCTTGAAGTATTTCTACCAAATCGTATTGCGCGACTTGCAGCTTCAGGCAATTCTGCTCCTGTTTGCGTATGTCAATAACTTCATTGACTAGTGCATTCATCCGTTTGGCACTTTTGTAGGAACCGAGGAGCAAATTGTAGATGGAGGGTTTGATGTCACGCCGCATCAGCAGCACTTCCAGTTGCCCCATGATTAGTGTCAGCGGTGTACGGAATTCGTGGGAAATATTGGTGAAAAAACGCAGCTTTTTCTGATTCAGTTCTTCATTGCGGATTTTTTCCAGTTTTTCTTCCCTTAGTTTCTGGCGTAGAATGTAACGCCCCCAATACATCGAAAGCAGCATGTATATGACTATGGCAACAATGACCGATACTGACATTACAAACCACCACCGGGCATAAATAGGACTCAATATTCTCAGGCTGAATGTTGTTTGGGGATAATCGCCCGTAAGGTCGGCTTGTTTGCCGCGTACAATTAAACGGTATTTTCCTGGAGAAAGATTAGTATAATTAATCCGGTGGTTGGATATGGGCATGAAGTATTTATCGAATCCTTCCAGCTTATAATCCATTTCTACATTGGAGAGATTGTTCCAGTTGCTGGCAATCACAGCAAACGATACCGAGTTGGTATAAGGGGGGAGGGTCATTTCTTTTTGGAACAACGGGGATGCTTCCATCAGCAGGGAATCACCCGGTTGGACGGCCTGGTTGTCGACCCAAATTTTCTTGATGTAGAGTTGGTAGTCGACCGGCGATTGTTTTAATTGTTCACATTCTATTTGTACTAATCCGTCGCGTCCGTTTACGTATAACGTCCCGGATTTGGAGATGTAGAAGCCTCCTGGAGTGATGGAAAATATAGGCCAGTTGTCACGATAGCTAAAGTTCTCGAAACGGTTGTTCTCTTCTGTGAAACGAGATATGCCGATATTGGTTGCTATGTATATATGGTTGTCCAAAGGACATTGTTGAAGGCCGTGAATGAATCCGCCTTCAAGTCCTTCTTGCTGGCCGTAAAAGACAAAAGAGTGATTTTTCTTACAATAGCGTACTAAGCCCGAACCGGTCGTTCCTAAATATATATCTCCGCTACGAGATTTTAATATGCAGTTGAAATGCTGTTTGTTTTTGCGGTGCGAAATATAGTCGAAAGTATACGCATTCCTTTTTTTCTTCTTCAGGTCAATTAAAAACAGCTTGTACGACGTAATTACCCAAAGAGTATCGTTGTCCTGATATACATCCCATACCTGTGAAACGTTTTCGCCTAAAACAGTCTTGTCGTCCACTTTATACAGTCGATTGTTGGTTTTGTCCAGTTCTACCAGTCCATTACGGGAAGCCAATAATAATCTGTTGTCGTTTAGCGGTGAGATGATCATTTTTATAGGATTCATCAGCGATAAAACTTTTACATGGTTCTGATCATAAATGGCAGGTGCAATGTTTTTGATAACTCCAGAATGGAGGTTTAACGATTTGACACCTTCGAATAAAGTTGCAATCCATAGTTCGTCTGTTTGGGGGTCATAAAAGAGAGATTTGACAATGTCTGATTGTGATTGGTAAGAGATTTTGGCTTTCAAATTAAATGCGTCGACTCCTTTCCCTTCTGTGCCGAGCCATATACCTCCATTTTTGTCTTCCGTAATGGCAGATACAATATTGGAAGATAAGATATTATTGTTTCGTTTGGATGTTCCCCAAAAACGGTATCGATCATTTGCCGTGTTGTAATACTGTAATCCTCTGTAAAAGGTCCCCATCCATAATGTCTTGTTCGAATCCAGATACATGGATGTAATGGAACGAACATCATAAATGTCATCATTCAAAACGTATTCGTAAGTAGTAAATTTATTTTTTACGGTGTTAAGTAATTGCAGACCACCATAGGTGGCAATATAGAACAAAGAATCGTTAACTTGAGATACTGTCCGGACATTGTCATGAATCAATCCGTCGGATGTGGTGTAAGTTTTCATAATCTGTCTGTTTTTCATCCTGATCAGTCCTTTATCGCGCAGGTTGACCCATAAGAATTGTTTTTTGTCCAGATACAGATTATTGGAAAAGCCGGTTTGCAGATTATTCAATATCTCTCCGGTATTCAGGTCAATAAAATATAGTTTTCCGGTCAAGGTCGATACTATTACCTCGCTATTGACATCGTCTATCAGCATGTGATTTATTTCTTCTTCATCAGGTAATGTATATTTGACCGAAAATTGGTGGCTGGCTAATGGCTTTACATAAATACTGTTTCTTGAGGCAATAAACAAGGAATCGTGCATACAGGTCATTGCTCCTGTTGTGCCTTCGTAAATGACGGAAAAACGTTCGGTGCGCATGTCGTAACTTTCTACACATTGAAGACTTCTGACAAACAGATGACCGTTCCGGTCGCCACACAGTTGGCGGATGTTGTTCGAAAGAATGCTGTACGGATTCCGGTTATCCGGCAAAAAAGTCTCTACCTCATAGCCGTCGAAGCGGTTCAGACCATTCTGGGTTCCAATCCACATGAAGCCGAATTCGTCTTCCCAAAAACAGTTGACCGACTGATGAGAAAGACCCAGACGTTCGTCTACTACCTTGACATTGATGTCGCGCTGGTTGGACGGATACAGTCCTAAGCCTGTAAACAGGCATAATATGGCAAGAAACAGTGCTCGCATATACGATTGGCAGAATGATGGTTTATGCTTTGTTATTCAGATTAACGGGGACAAATTTAGATTAAATATCTTATTCTTCCAACTTTTTCTTTTCCTCAGTCCGCCGTTTGTTCGGGCTGTTCGTGTCTCGTTGTCGGACGGGTGTGCCATGCAGACGATAATACTATTATTCTGTACGAATTTGAAATTTTCTTTCGTCGAAAAACTTGATTTTTGCCAAAACAGCATATTCAACTTAACATACTCAAATATATGAAAAAAAGTTTTCTTGTATCGCTTTTCCTTGTGATAGGAATGACATTGACCGGACAGACTTTCGACTATGGCAGGATATCCGGACATCCCCGTCTTCTTCTGAAAGCCGGAGAAGAAGGCAGAATTGAAAAACTGATTAAAAACGACGCTTCCATGCGGATGATTCACGAAGGCATCCTCGATGTCTGCGACGGCTATCTTGAAAAGACTCCGCTCAAACGGGTGCAGATCGGGAGGAGAATCCTGGGTACATCCCGGGAAGCCTTGCAGCGAATCTTTTTCCTGTCCTATGCCTACAGAATTACCGATAAGGAAGTGTATGCCGAGCGGGCCAGAAAAGAACTGCTGAGCGTCTGCAACTTCACGGACTGGAATCCGAAACATTTCCTCGACGTAGGCGAAATGACAATGGCCGTAGCCATCGGTTACGACTGGCTGTACGACTATCTGTCCGAAGCCGACAGAAAGACGCTCTCCGACGCCATTTATACGAAGGGATTCCGTGCAGCCGACAATTTCCAGCATGCCCGCTTCTACCGGATGACCAGCAACTGGAACCAGGTGTGCAACGCTGGTCTGGTGTACGGTGCACTGGCCACCTACGAAAACCATCCGCAGGAGGCAGAACGGATCATCGAAAAAGCGGTCGAAACCAACCGTGCCGCGCTGGGCAGCTATGGCCCCGATGGCGGATATCCCGAAGGTTATACCTACTGGGGCTACGGAACCTCGTTTCAGGTAATGATGGTAGCGGCCATGGAAACCATTTTCGGAACAGAAGCCGGACTGACCCAGGCACCCGGTTTCATGCAGTCGGCCCGTTTCATGCAGTTCATGACCACACCCACCGGAAAGGCTTTTAACTTCTCCGACAGCGGTTCGCAGGCATCCATCAACAACATGCAATACTGGTTTGCTGCCAAACAGAACGACCCCACCTTACTGTGGCTCGAAGAACAGGCCTTGCGGAAACTGCCTTCCGACTTTGCCGAAAATATCAGCAAGCGTTTCATCACCCACCGGTTGCTTCCCTCCATGCTCGTGTTCCGGGCAATGTCCGACTTCAAGACCATCGGCCAGCCGAAGTCCAACTTCTGGATCAACAGAGGCATCAATCCTACTTTTGCCTACCGCAGTGGATGGGCTTCGCCCAACGATGCTTATCTAGGCATAAAAGGGGGGACTGCCAATACTTCGCATGCGCACATGGATGTCGGAACCTTCATTTACGAAAAAGACGGTGTGCGGTGGTCCATTGAACTCGGTGCCGAAAGTTATGAATTTATCGAAAAGCAAGGTATCAATCTGTGGGGAAGAGACCAGGATTCGGAGCGATGGGGTATATTCCGTCTGGGAAACACCGGACACTCCACCCTTACAATGAACGGACAACGCCATCAGGTGGAAGGTAAGGCTGAATTCGTCGAAGACTACCGCCGGAAGGACATGAAGGGGGCTACATTGGATTTGACTCCCATTTTCAGCAACACAGCCCGTAAGACCATCCGTACAGCCTATCTCGATGCCGACAACAACCTCAACGTAGTAGACAAGGTAGACAACGGAGCGAAGGAAACCGAAGTTCGCTGGACCATGGTGACACCGGCCGAGGCCGAAATAGCCGGCAAAAACCGTATTTTGCTGACCAAGGACGGACGGGAAATGATGCTCGAAGTCAAGACTCCAGAACAGGTGGAAATGAAGATATGGACCAATGAGTCGCATCACAGCTACGACAGCGATAATCCCGGAACCCTGAGAGTGGGATTTGTATCGAAAGTCCCGGCCGGAAAGAAGGCAGAGTTCCATACGTCGCTCAAGACGGTTAAATAATAATACTTAAGTTACATAAGTTTATTAAAAAGGTGGCAGTTAGGGAGTTAAGGAGTAGGGGCAATACCTTTGTGAAAGTATGCCAATCAAACACTAAAACTATCGGCATTAATTTCTAAACCTACCTTGGTGGACGATAACTCCTTTTAACTCCTGCAAGTTTCGTACCTGCGAAACTTGAGTAAGAATAATAACTCCGTTGATTAGAATTAAATATGCAATATTTTTAACTCTGTTAACGGACTAATGCAATTTGCAAAATAAATTATTGTAAAATTCAATCATATGAATCAGAAAAACCGGAAATTGCCTTATGGCAAACTGTTACTGTCATTTCTATGCGCCGGAATCCTTTCGGCAGCAAGTTATGCCCAAACAACTGCCAAAGGCGATTACATATACGTAGAAGCCAAAGAATGGAACAAAAAACATCCCGAATTGCCCAAGTGGAAAAAATACCCTTCACGAACGGTGGATTGCCTGAAAAACGCTCCTACCCGCCCGGACAAGATAAACAAATACGGAAGCTGGGGCGAAAAGCCTCTCTTCAAAGCTACCGGATATTTTTATACCGAAAAGTACAACAACCGTTGGGTACTGGTCGACCCGGAAGGATACCTTCACATCGAAAGCGCAGTTGTAGGGATAAGACAAGGGAAAGGAGAAACCAACAAGACTTATTTCAGCAAAAAGTTCAAGGACGAACAAGACTGGATTAACACGACGATAGAGCAACTGGCTTCATACGGTTTCAATGGAGCAGGTACATGGTCGGACGATAAGGCAATTCAGCTGTACAACCAGAAGTCGCAGGCCAGAAAGTTTTCCTATTGCCCGATGCTCAACCTGATGGCCGGCTACGGACGGTCGCTGAAAGTAACCAAACAACTCTCGGGCAACATCGGTTATCCCAACCAGTGTATTCTGGCCTTCGATCCGGGTTTTGAAGCTTATTGCGAACAGGAAATTCCCAAAATGATTGCTTCTTATAAAGATGACTCCAACGTAATCGGTTATTTCTCGGACAACGAACTACCCATCAGTAAAAACAATCTGGAGGGGTATCTGAAACTGCCTGAAAACGATTTTGGACGCAAGGCTGCCGAAAAATGGATGAAGGACAAAGGCATTACAGCCAAACAAATCACCGATGAACTCAGAGCTGAATTCGCCGGATACGTAGCCGACCGTTATTATGCCATCGTAAACCGTGCCCTGAAAAAACACGACCCTCATCATCTGTATCTGGGAAGCCGACTGCACGGCAGTGCCAAATTCATTAAAGAGGTAGTGCAAGCCGCCGGCCGCCATTGCGACATTGTGTCTTTCAACTACTATGGTTTTTGGACTATCAGAAAAACAGATATGCAAAACTGGGATGTATGGGCTAACAAACCATTCATCATCACAGAATTCTATACGAAAGCAGAAGATTCCGGCCTGACAAACGTCACCGGTGCCGGATGGAAAGTACGCACTCAGAAAGACAGAGGAATACATTACGAAAACTTCATCATAAACCTGCTCGAATCGAGCAACTGCGTTGGTTGGAGCTGGTTTAGATATCAGGACAATGACCCTACTGCCAAAGGCGTAGACCCTTCAAACCTCAATGCCAACAAAGGATGCGTAGACAATTGTTACGAGCCTTATCGTTCATTGGTTGCTAGTATGAAAAGAGTGAATATTATAAAATATGGTTTGATGAAACAATTTGTTTTTTCTTTAGAAGATTCGGCACTATAATTTCCATTCCACGTGACCTTAACAGCCAGTTTGAACCGATAGCAGTGCCTAAATATGAAAGTCGTGGACTTTCTATAGAGAAGCTTGTTGTCTCCTTATATGCCAAAGGAATGAGTGTTTCTGATATAGAGGAAGAAATGTGTGAGATTTACGAAATAGAACTCTCTACATTAGCTATTTCTATCATAACAAACAAGGTTAATCTGGCCCTCCAGGAGTGGCAGAATAGACCTTTAGATCCTGTTTGTCTCATTGTCTGGATGGACGGCATCGAGGCTCTGGTAAGATATAGGTTTCATCGGACACATGCCGGATGGAGTTGAAATATGTATGCTCAACAAAAAGGAAAGAGCTCACTACTGTTGAAAAACAAGAGAACAAGCGGATTTCCGAAATCAGGATTAACGTGGAACATGCCATAGGTGGTATGAAAAAATGCCGTATTATTAAAGAACGATTCAGATGCCATAAATTCGGTTTTGAAGATATGGTGATTCTTATTGCTTGTGGATTACACAACTTCAGAATCAGTCACAAAATGAGTCATATAACAAATTGATCTATATAATGTTTACTATATAAGATTTAAGGCTAAAAAACGTAAATATGAAAAGAATATTATTTATTATCGCATTACTTCTTTTTGTCTCTGTAGATTTTTTTGCACAAATGCCAATCCAAATTTATGGAGGGGATGAAAGGCTTATATTCAGAGAAAATAATTTTATAGAAATCAGACAAAGAATTCAGAATCATGCTTGGGCCAGCAATTTATTTGAACAGCTCAAAGAACGGGTTGTGAAGGGTGCACAAGTGAGGAATCAGGATTTCTCGGGTGTTGTTACTAAATCTTATTGGGCTGAAGAAGCGGCTATTTATTATAGGATTTGTGGCGATGAGACATATCTGCCTAAAATAAAAGAGATACTCGTTAGTTATTATAAACTTAAACAGCCCGATGTTCCGCTCTTTAATCCCAACAAGCCTGTAAGTTCATATTTCTGGTCAAGAATTATGTTTGATGATTGTCGTCTTATGACTGCTTATGATTTGACAAAAAAACATCCTATTATGCGAGATATTCAAAACGCTTTTCAAGTTAGGATGCGCGAAAGTTTATTTCAGGCTAATAGATATGTCGATAATATTAAAAGATTGGGAAATACTCAGTTTTGGGGGAATACAGGATTGGGCTTATATGGTTTTATGTTAGGTGACGAACAGGCCATTGAGAAAGCTATCAATGGGAAGTGGGGATTTAAGGCTATGCTTGGAAAATTCAGAGACGAAGGTTTATTTTGGCCTGAACCCAAACATTATTGTTTTGGTTACGTAGACTGTTGTCTTCTGTTATTGGCAGAAACAGCAAAAGCTAATTCGTATAAAGAAAATCTTTATGAATATAGTCATCCCCGAAATGGTGCAAGTCTGAAGAAAATGATTCATTCGCTTATTGAATCATGTACTCCTGATGGTTATTCACTTTCTAATGGTGAACATTCTGACTATCCTAATTTTGCGAATGATACTGTTTTGGTTGAAAGAGTTGGAATTTTTGCAGATCAGATATCCAGGAAAAACAATAAGCTTCCTGTTTATTACCGCGCTTTAAAAAATGATCCTATTGTGGGATGGGCAATGGCTCATTTCCCTGATAATGATGAGTATTGTGTGCAATATTTCGGAAATCCGGCTTTGTATTATGGTACGCATACTGATAAAATACTGCCTCCTAGTGCGCAAAGTAAGGTATGGGAGGAAATGGGAGACGCACTTATTCGTTCTGATGAAACGTCAAGTTATTGGGATGTTTCTCGTCATCCGATTACTGTTCATATCAGAAATGGAGCTTCTCAACAGTATCATGGAGAAAACGACCACTTCAGTATCAATATAAATTGTTTTGGAAAGAATATTTATCATCATTGGTTTTTGGATTGGGATTATCTTGCTCCAAGAAAGGGAAGAGCCAATAGTACTCCACTTTCACAACGGATTATTAATCATAATACAGTTGTTACAGACTTTAAAGAACCTGATAGTACTAATATTCATTATCCTCAGATCAAACCGGAACGCCCTGGTGAGAAGTTCTCAGAGATTTCTCGATCTGGAAATATGAAGATCATCTCTGTAGAAGGGGAAATTTATCATGGAGTAAAGCAAAAACGAACCATTGCTGTCGTCGATGAATATGTTGTTGATATATTCAAACTTGATTCTGAAGCAGAACATGTATATGATTATGTGCTTCACTCTTGGGGAAATGTTGAGAGCTTTGGTAATAGTACTATGACTAATTATACTCGTGAACTCAATAGGGAATATAAATTCGGAACTATTGATGGTAAATCTAAGCGGTCTGATAATATCTGGTTGTTTGATGCTCAGAAGTCTGATGTTAAAAATGATTTAGCTATTCATTTTTTCGATTCCGATAATATTGGTATTTATACTCAGATTGTTAACAACGGGCAATCTGAATATATAACTGCATTTACACCTTATATTGTGACAGGTGAAGGATGGGATGCTAGTCTGAGAGAAGGAATTCCTTCAAGAAAACCAATGAGTATTGTTAGAAGGAAATGTAAGTCTACTGAATTTATAGTGTTACATCAGCCGTATAAAAGTCAACTAAAACCATATACTATCAGGTATAAGGATAATATACTAACTGTTATTGGTGATACATTTGTTGATACGTATGATATTAAACAGATGCGTTATTTCAGACGTAATTAGGGATATTCTGTAAATGCCTCTAAAAGATACTGTCCAAAATTTTGTGTAAATGGAAACAGGATTCAGCTGTAAGTTTGTTCTTATATCTGGATTCTGTTTTCAAAAATAAGCATAAATTGATTCATAATCAAGCCCCAGTTATGAATCGGCTGTGTCCATTTCTTCTCAATCTCCATAAGTGAAAGATAAACGGTCTTTTTGACTGCATCATCCGAAGGGAATGAAAGCTTTGATTTCGTATACTTTCTGATTTCTCCGTTCAGGTTTTCAATGAGATTTGTGGTATAGATTATTTTCCTAATCTCCAGCGGAAACTGGAAGAAAACAGTCAAATCATCCCAGTTGTTTCTCCATGAAAGTATAGCGTAAGGATACTTTCCTCCCCATTTCTTTTCCAAATTATCAAGTCCTGCAGTAGCAACCTCTTTGTTGGGTGCATTATAGATATTCTTCATATCCGCCGTAAACTCTTTCTTGTCCTTATAAATGACATATTTACAGGAGTTTCTGATCTGATGTGCTACATAGATTTGAGTGGATGACTGAGGGAATACGGTGCGAATGGTATCCGTAAATCCATTCAGATTGTCGGTACAAGTAATCAGGATTTCTTGTACTCCACGGGCTTTAAAATCGGTCAGGACGCCCATCCGGAAAGAAGAACTTTCCGATTTGCCGACCCACATACCAAGAACCTCCTTTAAACCGTTCTGTTTCAGACCGACACAAAGATAGACAGTTTTGTTTATGATCTTGCCGTTATCCCGTACCTTGAAGACGATGCCGTCCATCCAGACAATGAGATAAACAGGATCTAAAGGTCGGTTCTGCCACTCCTGGGCTGCCTGATTTACTTTGTTTGTGATGATAGAAATAGCTGACGTATAGAGCTCTATTTCGTAAATCTCACGCATTTCTTCCTTTATGTCAGAAACGATCCTCCCTTTGGTATATAAGGAGACAACAAACTTTTCTATCGAAAGTCCACGGCTTTCATGTTTGGGCACGGCTATCGGATCATACTGGCCATTACGGTCACGTGTAATGGAAAAGACAGATTCTCCATGTTTGGTCTGGATTTTCTTCGGATAACTGCCATTCCGGGAGTTGCCAGTGTTCTTTCCTGCCGCAGAATTCTTTTCATACTTCAAATGGGCATCCATTTTGCCTTCAAGCCTCTTTTCCAACACCAGGGCATGCAACTGCTTCAGGAACTTGCTTACATCGGCTTTTGTTTTAAACTGACTAAGGAACTCCTTGCTTAATACCTCATCGGGCACTACTTGATTTTTTTTTTTTTATAATTTTCTTGAAAAATACGAGACTCAAACTTGAATCCCGTATTTTCCATTTACACAAAATATTTTATAGTGTCCAGCCCTAGGACCTGTTCGTAAACTGCGCAAAGCTCATTACCATGAACTGGTCACGGCAAATGAACTTGATGACGTGCCTGTCACCCTTATAGTGGTTGACGCACTTCTTAAATTCATATGTGTTTATAAGAGACATAACCTGTGCAAATATTGTTTTTCCTTTGTTCGTAGTTTGCAAAATTGGTTGTTTGTACCTTCTTGCAAAACTATGATTTCTAATCGAATTAAAATATTATTCTCGTAATTGGATGATTATTAATTGATAATATCCGTTTTGTGAATTTCCTTTGGATAGCAATGTTGTTGTTTTATATGTTCAGAGATTCTTGGTTGAAAATTATATTGCGAACTTGTTTTGCAGTACTTTCATTTCATTGGCAATGGTAGAATTCATTATTTTGGCATAAATACGAGTTGTACGAATGTCCGTGTGTCCTAACATTTTGGCAATGGATTCCAAGGAAACCTTATTTGCAATAGCCAGTGATGCAAATGTATGTCTTGCAATATGTGTGGAAAGATTCTTCTGAATACCACATACATCAGCTATTTCTTTCAAATAACTGTTCATTCGTTGGTTGCTGGGAACAGGAAGTAATAATCCTTTTTCATTGCAGATTGGATTTGACTGATATTTCTCTAAAATAAGTCTTGGTATATCCAACAATGGAATGTCGCACATATTATCGGTCTTTTCCCTTGCTTTTCTTATCCACCATTCACCATTATCAGCCTGTACAAGGTGTTCCTTTTTCAGATTCTTTACGTCTGTGAAAGCCAAACCGGTGAAACAACAGAAGATGAATATGTCCCTTACGGTTTGTAATCGTTGAATATCAAAATCTTTATTGATGATTTTGCGAAGTTCCATTTCGTTTAAGAATTCACGGTTACACTTGGTCTGTTTGAAGTGTATTTCTGCAAACGGATCATCAGTTATCCACTTCTTTATCAATGCAGTTTTGATGATTTTCTTTAAATTCTTCAGATATTTCACTGTTGCATTTTGCGCACAGTTTTTCTGTATTTTAATGAAATGTTCGAATTTGGTTATAAATTCATAGTTGATTGATTTTAATGGAATATCAGCCAGTTTATACTGTTCACTGATAAACTCCTTCAAATATCTTGCTGTACGTTCGTATCGAAGTACAGTACCTTCGGCATATTCCTTGTTCATTAATTCCCGATATTCCGAATTGTGTTCCTGGAATACTTCAAGCAGCATTTTGGGAGTAGAGTGTTCTCCATAATAGATATTTTTTATAATATCTGCTGTAATAGGTTTACCGTCCTGCTCAAGTTCACGGTGAATTTGAAGGATTTTAGTTCTTATCGTATCAAGATAGTGGTTTATTTCTTGATACTTCTTTTCCCTGCCAATCGCGCATTCTTTTTGCGTATTCCATTTTGTAACATCTATACTTCGCTTGATTTGTACCTCTGCACGTTTTCCGTTTATTGTGATACGCATACAGATTGGTGCTTCTCCATTTTTAAGCAGCTTTGATTTCTTCAGGAAAAACAATACCGTAAAATAGTTTCTTTGCATTGCCATACTCTTCTTTTTTTGATGGTGTAAAAATACATGTTTTGAAAAGAGTTTGTTTTATGCAAAACGCAGAGAATCAGTGAAATATAATCCAATCAGGTGGGCTTTTTTTTATGTGGAAATTAAGTCCACCTATTTCACCTCCAGTAAGATGCGGTATTCTGCTTCAATTTGCGGTATGGATAAAAAGAAAAACGAGGGTGTGTCAAAATAGGCACATCCTCTTTTTTTATGCTCAAGGCCCAGACTTTCCCAAGCCCGAGCCTTGTTTTTTCCTAAAGTTTTCGTACCTTTAGGCATAAGTTTAAATGTTATGGCAAAGATACATTTTCGTCCTTACACTCCCAACCAAACGGTTCTTTTTCCTCAAAGAATCGACGAGGATATTGCACCGGATGCTCCGGTCCGCATAGTCAATGCGATTGTTGACAGTCTAAACCTTGATAATTTCAGGAGGCTTTACAAGGAAACCGGCCGCTGCCCTTACCATCCCAAAATGATGCTAAAGGCTATTCTCTACGCTTACATGAACAATGTCTACTCTTGCCGCAAGATAGAGCAATTGTTGTTGCGTGACATCCATTACATCTGCCTTGCCGGTTATGAGAAGCCTGATTTCATCACCATCAACCGCTTCCGCAACCGCGTAAAGGATGAGATCAACAACGTCTTCACCCAGTTGGTCCTCATCCTTGCCGACAAAGGCTTTATCAGCCTTGACGTGGAATATGTCGATGGCACGAAGATAGAGTCCAAGGCCAACAAATACACTTTTGTCTGGCGCAAGAGCGTTGAGAGGAACCGGGCAAAACTGATGGACAAGATACGCGTCCTTTTGGAGCAGGTGGATGAGTCCATTGCGCAAGAGAACGCCCCTCAAGACACACCTGTGGAATTTACACCGGCCATGCTTTCTGAAATAGTGGATGAACTCAAGAATGCCTTGGACCGCGAGCCCGCTCCGGCCAACAAGGAACAGAAGAAGGCCCGCGGTGAAAAGCGGAAAAGGATAAAGGAACTTGAGGCCCATCGCGAGAAGCTGGTTGAATACGAAAAACATCTGGAGATACTGGGGGAACGCAACTCCTATTCCAAGACAGACCATGACGCCACCTTCATGCGCATGAAGGAGGATGCCATGAACAACGGCCAGACCAAACCCGGATACAACCTGCAGATAGCCACAGAGGACCAGTTCATTACCGACTTCGCCCTCTTCCCCAACCCGACAGACACGCTCACGCTCATCCCTTTCTTCCATTCATTCAGGAAACGCTATGGCAGGCTTCCCGGCACAGGTGTGGCGGATGCCGGTTATGGTTCGGAAGAAAACTACAGGTTCATGCAGGAGAACGGGATAGAGGCCTTCGTCAAATACAACTTCTTCCATAAAGAGCAACGTCCCCGTTATGCTCCCGATCCATTCCATGCGGAGAGCCTCCATTACAATGCGGAAGGGGATTATTACGTTTGCCCCATGGGACAGCACATGACCCGCATAGGGACCAAACGTGGCAAGACAGCCAGCGGGTATATCACTGAAAGTGCCCGGTACCAGGCACAAAGATGTGAAGGGTGTCCTCTGCGTGGCGGTTGCTTTAAAGCCCGGGGGAATCGCATCATCGAAGTGAACCACCGGTTGAACCAATATAAAAGGAAGGCACGTGAAAGGTTGACTTCAGAAGAAGGGGTCAAGCACAGGGGAAAGCGGTGCATAGAACCGGAAGCCGTATTCGGACAGATGAAATACAACATGGCGTACCGCCGTTTCCGACATGTTGGGAAAGACAAGGTCACAATGGATTTTGCCTTCTTTGCCATTGCTTTTGACATAAAGAAAATGTGCGCAAAAATAGCAAAAGAAGCTTCTAAGCTACCCCTTGACCGAATTTGTAGGGGAAACACACGCTTAAGAACAATTCACGGGATGAATTGGGAGTTTTTTAAATCGCCGATGCGGGAAATGGCTGCATAAACAAACTGCCGAACTGTATCTGATATGAAAAGAGGATGTGCCTGTTTTGACACACCCTCAGTTCTTTTTTGGAATACGCCCAAAAAAGAACCCCAAAAAACGTTGTCGCTACACATCGTTACGCTCGGAT
>ERZ831601.572-NODE-572-length-37769-cov-21.087580_pt1 | contig 37769 bp, 33 predicted proteins | sample MGYA00519578_ERZ831601 | MGnify/ENA primary metagenome ERZ831601 (study PRJEB31850, sample SAMEA3708717) | human gut metagenome | biome: human gut; feature: human-associated habitat; material: faeces | place: China | collected 2014 ... | reverse complement strand
GGGACTTTCACCCATTAGAGTGCGCCCATGCCGGGCGCACCTAAAAAAAGACCTGTCGCGTTGCGACAGGTCTTTTTTATTCGCTCTTAGTGGAACGGAGAAATAGATTTTTCAGGACCTCGTGGGGGTCTTTTTTTTCTTTTATGATGGCATGGACGGCTGCCGTAATGGGCAGTTCTACGCTGTATTTTACAGACAGGTCGAGGAGTGCCTCTGTCGTGCTGACGCCTTCGGCCAGTTTTTTGAAGGGCTTTCCTTCGATGAAGTCCTGGCCGAAGCGGCGGTTATTGCTGTGCAGGGAAAAGAGGGTCGCTTCGTAATCGCCGAGGTGGCTCAGGCCGTAGACGGTCATGGCCTGTCCGCCCATGGCGGCGACAAGGACCGATAGTTCGTGGGCGCCGCGGGCCATGAGGGCTCCTTTCAGGCTGGTCAGATGAGCGCCGTCGAGCATACCGGCAGCGATGCCCATGACGTTCTTGGCGGCCGCGCCGATTTCGATGCCCAACAGGTCCTGGCCGTAGTAAAAACGGATGAGGGGACTCGTGAAGGTATCGACTAAGAAGTGGGTCAGGTCTTCGTCAGCCGATGCGATGACCATGCAGTTCGGCATACCGCTGATGAAATCCTGGACGTGGCCGGGCCCGACCCAGACGGCCGTGCGTACAGCCGGTCCAAGTTCTTCTGCCATGACCGTCGTCAATCGCTTGCCGCTTCCTTCTTCCAGACCCTTCATGGCCAGGACGAAGGGCAGGGACGGGGCGAAGCCGGCTTCTTTCAGCTGATGCGTGAAGCTGCGCAGCTGCTGGGCGCTGATGGAGATGATGCAGATATCGGCTGCTGCCAGAGCTGCCGTCAGGTCCGAAGTCAGGCTCACAGAATCAGGCAGGTGCAGGTATTCATTCTGGCGGGTGTCCATAAGTTCCTGTAAGTGCTGGGAACCGGGACGGCCCCATAAGGTGACGTCATGGCCGATGTGGTCGGCGTACCAGGCGTGGAAACTGCCCCAGCGGCCGCAGCCTAAGACGGTGATCTTCATGGAATGCCTCCTTTTATCTTACAGCTTGGCAATGACGGCGTCGCGGTATTCTTCCGTCGTGGCGCTGCCGCCCAGGTCCGGTGTGAGGTGCTGCTTTTCAGCCAGGACTTCGTCGACGGCTTTGCGGATCTTGGCGGCAATGGCCGTTTCGCCGATGTATTCCAGGAGCATGCAGGCTGACCACAAGAGGGCTGTCGGGTTGGCGATGTGTTTGCCGGCGATATCCGGGGCACTGCCGTGGACGGCTTCGAACATGGCGTAGTCGTCGCCGACATTCATGGAAGGCAGCAGGCCCAGGCCGCCGATGAGGCCGCTGGTCAGGTCGGACAGGATGTCGCCGTAGAGGTTGGGCGTGACGATGATGTCGAACTGTTCCGGCCGCATGACCATCTGCATGCACGTGTTGTCGACGATTTTGTCGTCACTTTCGATCTGCGGGTAGTCCTTGGCGATGGTGTGGAAAATATCGAGGAACAAGCCGTCGCTCATCTTGAGGATGTTGGCTTTGTGGACGCAGGTGACTTTTTTGCGGCCATGGGCTACGGCGTAGTCGAAAGCGGCCCGGATGATGCGTTCACTGGCCTTGCGGGTGATGAGCTTAATGGCGTGGACCGTATCTTCATTCATCTTGTATTCGACGCCGATGTACAAATCTTCTGTGTTTTCCCGGAAAGTAACGATATCGACGTTGGGGAAAGGCGTCTTGACGGCCGTATTCGATTTGGCCGGACGGATATTGGCATAGAGGTCGTATTTGTTGCGCAACGTGACGTTGAGGGACCGGAAGCCCTTGCCGATAGGCGTAGTGATCGGCGATTTCAGCAGGAGATGGGTCTTTTCAAAAGAAGCGAATGCGTCGTCAGGGATGAGGGCGCCGTGGCGTTCATATTCGGCATCGCCGACGTTGAAAATTTCATAGGAAAGGGGCGCTTTGGCAGCGTCGAGAATCTGCAGGACAGCGTCGGTGATTTCCGGGCCGATGCCATCGCCTTTGAATACAGTGATTGTCTTCATGATCTATCTGTCCTTTCTGGGAATATAGTCCATCAAATCGCCGACATACTTGGCTGCCGGACGGACGATGCGGTTGTCGTACAGTTTGTGTTCGATGTTGTGGGCCAGCCAGCCGACCATACGGCTGATGACGAAGAGCGGCGTGTAGAGGTCGCGCGGGATGCCCAGCATGTTGTAGGCGAAGCCGCTGTAATAATCGACGTTGCTGCACATGTTGACACCCTTTTCTTCTTTCAAGGTCTTCATGGCCAGCTTTTCAAAGCGGTTGTAGAAGCGGAAGACGTCGGTCATGCCCTTTTCCTTGGCCAGGATACCGCAGTAGTGGCGCATGATTTCAGCGCGCGGATCCGACAGGGTGTAGACGGCGTGGCCGAAACCATAGACCAGGCCGTCTTGACAGCCTTTGAATTTCTTGTTGAGAATCTGGTGGATGACGTCGACGATCTGTTCATCCGTAGCCTTAATGCCGATGGCGTCGATGACCTGTTCCATCATCAGGGATACGCGGATATTGGCACCGCCGTGGCGCGGGCCCTTGAGGGCGCCGACGGAGCTGGCCATGCTGGAATAGATGTCCGTATCCGTCGACGAGACGACGATATTGGTGAACGTCGAGTTCGTGCCGCCGCCGTGGTCGGCATGGAGGAACAAGAGCAGGTCCAGGAGCTGGGCTTCTTTGGGCGTGAATTTGCTGTCCGGCCGCAGCATGGACAGGATATTCTCTGCCGTCGAATAGTCCTTGCGGGGGTAGTGGATGACCAGGCTCTTGCGGTTATAATAATGGACCTTGGACATATAGGCATAGACGGCGATGGACGGCAGCTTGCTCATGATGTTCAGGCCCTTGCGCAGGGTCTGATAGACGTCGGTATTGTCCGGATCGGGGTCGTAATTGTAGAGTGTCAGCAGGGCGTGCTGCAATTTGTTCATCAGGTTCTTGCCGGGCAGACGCAGGAGGTTCATTTCCAGAAAATCATCGGGCAGATCGTAGCCGTTTTGTAAGACCTTGCAGAAGGCATTCAGTTCATCTTCTGTCGGCAAGTAGCCGAAGAGGAGGAGAAAGCTGGCTTCTTCATATAAGTAACCTTGATAATTTTCGACTTTGGCCAGCTCGCGAATGTCGATGCCGCGATAGTACAAGACGCCGTCGCAATCGACTTTTTGGCCTTTTTCGTCACGCTGGTAGCCGACGACATCGGCAATGCGGGTCAGGCCGACGAGGACGCCAGTGTGGTCTTCATTGCGCAGGCCGCGCTTTACGCCGTACTTGGAGAACCATTCGCGGGGAATCTGTGTGTAGTTTTGTGACTTGCCGTAAAACTGGGCTAAGTAAATATTTTTGTCCAATGTGATTCCTCTCTTTCCTGCAAGTATGAATATGGGAGAATAACTTATAAAGTATCGGTTATACGCGAATATTCATAAATTTTATTTTGGGAATAATTTCTAGTATATTCCTGTAAAGTATAAGTTATTATAGCATAATTATGGAGAAAGTAAAATAAAAATCGCGTAAAGTGTAAAACGTTTTAAGGGTAGCCACAGCCGTTTTAATTATGATATAATATTTATTGAAATGCTTAAAATTTTATATTGTGAAAATAGATTACAATATTTTCACAATGAGAAAAGCCATCGCCCAGGCTGGCGGTGACAAAGGAGGGCTTGGAATGATTCAGTTATATGATGGAGGCGCATATCTCGTCAACGGGACGGACATCGTGCCGGAACAGGATGCGGCCAAACTCAGACAGCTCACAGGCAGGACCGTTTCTAAGGAAGAAGGGCGGAAAGGGACCATCGCCTATTCTATCTTAAAAAATCATAATACGTCGGGTTCCATGGAACACTTGAAAATCAAGTTCGACGCCATGGCTTCCCATGACATTACCTTTGTCGGCATCATCCAGACGGCTAAGGCATCGGGAATGGAAAAATTCCCCCTTCCCTACGTGCTGACGAACTGTCATAATTCGCTCTGCGCCGTCGGCGGCACCATCAATGAAGACGACCACGTCTTCGGCTTGTCGGCAGCCAAGAAATACGGCGGCATCTTCGTACCGCCCCACGTCGCCGTCATCCATCAGTACATGCGTGAAAAGATGGCCGGCTGCGGCCGCATGATCATCGGCTCTGACAGTCATACCCGCTATGGTGCCTTAGGGACCATGGCCGTCGGTGAAGGCGGCGGCGAACTGGTCAAACAGCTCTTGTGCGATACTTATGATATCGCCTATCCCGGCGTCGTCGGCGTCTACCTGACGGGCAAGCCGAGTCCGGCCGTCGGCCCGCATGACATTGCCATCGCCATCGTCGGTGCCGTCTTCAAGAACGGCTACGTCAAGAACAAGGTCATGGAATTCGTCGGCCCCGGCGTCGCTTCCATGACGACGGACTACCGCAACAGCGTCGACGTCATGACGACGGAAACGACGTGCCTGTCGTCGGTATGGCGGACCGATGACGAAACCAAGGCCTATTTGACCCAGCATGGCCGCGGCGATGCTTATAAAGAATTGAATCCCGCCGATGTGGCCTATTACGACGGCATGATCTACATCGACCTGAGCACCATCAAGCCGATGATTGCCATGCCCATGCATCCCAGCAACGCCTTTACCATTGATGAACTCAATGCCAACCTGGAAGATATCCTCCATGAAACGGAAGAAGCCATCAACGGCCGCATGAGCAACAAGGATTTGAAATACAGCCTGACCGATAAAATCAAAAACGGCAAGCTCCAGGTCCAGCAGGGCGTCATCGCCGGCTGTGCTGGCGGCAACTACGGCAACGTCATGGCCGCTGCCCATATACTCAAGCAGGCTTCCTGCGGCAACGGCAACTTCACCCTCGACGTCTATCCGTCGTCGCAGCCGGTCTATCTCGACCTGGTCCGCAAGGGCGCCGTGGCATCGCTCCTGGAAGCGGGCGCCATCTTCAAGACGGCTTTCTGCGGTCCCTGCTTCGGTGCCGGTGACACGCCGGCCAACAACGCCTTCAGCATCCGCCATACGACGCGTAACTTCCCGAACCGCGAAGGCTCGAAGCCGGGCAATGGCCAGTTCGCTTCGGTAGCCCTCATGGATGCCCGTTCCATCGCTGCGACAGCAGCTAACGGCGGCGTCCTGACGTCGGCCGAAGGCTATATGGACGACTACGTCGAAACGCCCTATGATTACGACGACCAGCCCTACGCTACCCGCGTCTATCAGGGCTTCGGCCAGGCCGACGAAGGCGCTTCCCTGGTCTATGGTCCGAACATCAAGGATTGGCCGGATATGGAACCTCTGGCCGATTCGGTTTTGCTCAAGGTCTGCTCGAAGATCATGGACCCGGTCACGACGACAGACGAACTCATCCCGTCTGGCGAAACGTCGTCGTACCGCTCCAATCCCCTGGGCCTGGCTGAATTCACCTTGTCCCGCCGCGATCCGGAATACGTAGGCCGGGCCAAAGCCGTAGACAAAGTCGAACGGGCCCGCCTGGCCGGCGACTGCCCGGCTGGCGTCGACCCGGCCCTGAAAGACGTCTTCGCCGTCCTGCGCGCTCACTTTGGCGACGTTTCCATGAAAGACGTGGAAATCGGCAGCATGATCTACTGCATCAAGCCCGGCGACGGCTCGGCCCGCGAACAGGCTGCCAGCTGCCAGCGCGTCCTCGGCGGCCTGGCCAATATCTGCCAGGAATACGCGACCAAGCGCTATCGTTCCAATGTCATCAACTGGGGCATGCTGCCTTTCCAGATGGAAGGCCAACCGGACTTTGAAATCGGCGATTACATCTACGTACCGGACGTCAAAAAAGCCCTCGACGGCGACATGAAAGCCATCAAGGCCTATGTCGTCGGCAAGGACCTGCGTGAATTGTCGCTGTACATCGCGCCCATGACGGACGATGAAAAGAAAATCGTCAAAGCCGGCTGCCTCATCAATTACAACCGGAACCGCTGATTATTCGTCGAAAGTATCGGGGAAGGCGCGGATGCCTTCTTTCGGTGACGTGTGATAGTGGTTTTTCCAGGCCCTGTAGAATGTCGAATACGTCGTGAATCCGCAGTCATAGCAGATTTCCGTCAAAGCCCGCCCCTCCTGCATGAGGTGGCGGGCTTTTTGCAGCCGTTTCGTCGTAATGTAGCTGGCGGCGGTCATGCCCGTTTCGGCCTTGAAGAGGTGCATCAAGTAGTCCGGGCTCATGAAAAAGGCGGCGGCCAGGCTGGGAATGGACAGGTCGCCGCTCAGGTTGGCTTCGATGTAAGCCAGGATGCGGCGTATCTTCTCGTTCTGATGGCCCTTTTGGACGATACGGAGCTTGTCTTTCTGCAGGGCCCGGGTCAGGTGGATCATAAACTCCGTAAACAGCGTTTCCTGTAAGAGCGGGCTTTCCGGTCCCATGTCCGACCAGGCCCGGCGCAGGCGGCACGATACATTGTACAAGTTGTCCGCTTCCTGGGGCTGGCGCAGGACGGGAGCCTTGGGCGCCGTGAATATCTGGCCGGCCGGGCAGCCGCGGCGTTCATAGCCCTGCAGATAAGCCGGGGAAATATAAGCGATGATGCGTTCGTAGACGGCATCTCCATAGATGATGGGGCGGTGGATGCGGCCGGCCGGGATGACGACGATGTCGAAAGGCTGCAAGTCATAGGCCGTCCCTTCGACGTCATACGATACGTGGCCCCGGAAAAAGAGGGTGATCTTGTCGAAGTCGTGGTAATGATAGGGGCAGGTCCACTGCCGCTTATCCGATAGATGGAAGAGTTTTAATTTTTCCGCTAAATAACCCGTCTTTTGCGCCATACCTGTGTCACCTCACACCTTATCTTATAGCAGGTTTTGCAATATAAAGAGCATTATCTACATATATTTGCCACTTTCCGCTATTGTATAATAACAACTGTAAGGATTCAAGTAAGCAATGATAGTAGTATAGATATTTTTTCACGGAGGGTTTAACTATGAAATTCGTAAAAATGCACGGCTTAGGCAATGACTTCGTCTTTTTGGAAGATAAAAACGGCGCGGACAAGGATTTTTCCAAGCTGGCCGTCAAGATGTGCGCTCCCCATACAGGCATCGGCGCCGATGGCATCATCGTCATCGTACCGAGCGATAAGGCTGACGTCCGCATGCGCATCATCAATGCCGATGGCAGTGAAGCGGAAATGTGCGGCAACGGCATCCGCTGCTTTGCCAAATACGTTTACGACAACGGCATCATCGACAAGAAAGAATTCGCCGTTGAAACCCTGGCAGGCATCATGAAGCCGAAAGTCACGGTCGGCGACGACGGCAAGGTCAGCCTGGTCACCATCAACATGGGCAAGCCCTTCACGGACCGCGCCCAGATCCCCATGGAAGGCCCGTCCGGCCCGGTCATCGATGAACCCATCGAAATCGACGGCAAGACCTATAACATCACCAGCCTGCTCATGGGCGTCCCCCATACCATGACCTATGTCAAAGACGTCGACGCCGTCGACCTCCACGAATTAGGCCCGAAATTTGAAACCTATAAGGCTTTCCCGCGCAAGACCAACATGAACTTCGTCCAGGTCATCGACGACCACACCATCAAAGTCCACACGTGGGAACGCGGTGCCGGCGCTACCCTGGCCTGCGGTACCGGCTCCTGCGCCTGCGCCGTCGGCTCCTTCCTGAACGGCTTCACCGGCCGCAGCGTCGACGTCCAGCTCTACCTGGGCACGCTGCACATCGAATACAACGAACAAGACGGCAACGTCTACATGACCGGCCCGGCAGCCGTCACCTTCACCGGCGAATGGCTGGAAGCGTAGGGGCGCCCACGTGGGGCGCCCGCCCGGAATGATGGCGACATGCATTCGCAGGCCGCCGTTTGTCGCCCGTAGGGGCTCGCACGTGGCGAGCCCGTTTCAGGAAATGTATGATTCCCTGAACAGCTCGTTAGGAGAATCATCCCAATTCCATGACGGGTCGCCCACGTGGCGACCCCTATACTGTAAAATACCTAGCCACTAACCACTAAAAAGGGCTTGTCGCCGTGCGACAAGCCCTTTTTCACAGATAGGAGTATCATATGGAAATGTTTTCTATTCGCAAAGGGGCCTTTGTCGACAGGCCGAACCGCTTCATCGCCCATGTTTCTCTCGATGGCGATGTCGTGACTTGTCATATGCCCAATCCTGGGCGCATGTGGGAACTGCTCTTTCCCGGCGTGACGGTCTATGTCCGGCCGGCAGCCAATCCCAAGCGCCGGACGGCTTACGATATCGTCGGTATCGAGCGCGATGGTGTGCCTATCCTGCTCGATACGCAGTACAATAATGATACGGCAGCCTGGCTGGTCCAGGAACACCTCATCCCGGGCTGGGAAGACTGGAACCTTGTCCGCCGGGAAATCACCGTCGGCGACAGCCGTTTCGACCTGCTCCTGGGCCGGGGCGAAGAACGCTTTTTCGTCGAAGTCAAATCGTGTACCCTCTTCAGCCGCGACGGCGCCATGTTTCCCGATGCCGTCACCGAACGAGGCCGCAAACATATCTTGGAATTAGCTGCCATGAGCCTCCAGGGCATCCACACGGGCGTCTTGTTCCTGGTCCACTGGGACCGGGCCCGCTGGTTCCTGCCGGACTACCATACGGATCCGGCCTTTGCCCAGGCCTTTTATGAAGCGGCGCCGCACTTGGACTGGAAGGCCCTGGCCCTGCACTGGGATGGCTCGTTTTCAAGGCCCGGCGTAGCCGGCGTCCTAACCTATCCCCAGGCCATCCTGGAACGGGAAAACCATGACAGCGGTGATTATTTATTCATCCTTCACCTGGCAGAAGCGAAGGATATCGCCATCGGCTCGAAAGGGGAGTTCCCTTTTCCTGCCGGCTATTACGTCTATACCGGGTCGGCCCGGAAGAACCTGGCTGCCCGCCTGGCCCGTCACAGCCGCAAGCGCAAGAAGATGCACTGGCACATCGACTACCTGCGTCAGGAAGCCGACGTCGTCGCCGCCCTGCCCGTCCGGACGGCGGATGACCTGGAGCACGACCTGGCTCTGGCCGTCGATGCCGTGGCAGACTGGCATATCGAGGGCTTTGGCTGTACCGATTGCGACTGCCCGTCCCATCTCTTCGGGTTTGCCGAAAATCCCATCCATTACCGGCCTTTCATCCAGGTCGTCGAAGACTTCCGCATGAACCGCCTGGCCTCGTTGATGACCGATACAGGCGCTTTCGTGAAAAAAGACTAGTCAGGCCCTTTTTTTATGCTATAATGGGGTAAATCGAGATTTGCTAGGGGGAGATAAAGACATGGAACGCTCACAAGCATTGGCTTTATTGCAGAAATATAATCAGGAGCCTTTTCACATCATGCATGCCCTGACCGTCGAAGGCGTCATGCGCTGGTATGCCCAGGAACTGGGTTATGGCGACGACGTCGATTTCTGGGGACTCGTCGGCCTGCTCCACGATGTGGATTTTGAAAAATATCCGGACCAGCACTGTAAAAAGGCACCGGAATTACTGGCTGACATCGACGCCGACGATGCCTTTGTCCATGCCGTCGTCTGCCATGGATATGGCATCTGTGTCGATGTCGCACCGGAGTACTTGATGGAAAAAGTCCTCTATGCTGCCGACGAATTGACCGGGCTCATCTGGGCGGCTGCCAAAATGCGTCCGTCTAAGAGCACAAAAGACATGGAAGTGAAGAGTCTCAAGAAGAAATTCAAAGACAAGCGCTTCGCTGCCGGCTGTTCACGGGACGTCATCAAGCAGGGGGCAGAAACCCTGGGATGGGACCTGAACGACCTCTTTGAAAAGACGATTTTAGCCATGCGCTCCTGTGAAGACGGCGTCCGCAAGGAATGTCTGGAACTGACAGGCGTAGAAGAATAATTAGGAGGAAAACCACTATGAAATTACGTAAAATGATGATGACCACCGTAGCCGCAGCTATGCTGACCCTCAGCGCTGCCGGCGCTTCTTTCGCATCGGGCCTGGGCACGATCAATGCCGGTGCCCTCTTGCAGCAGCATCCGCAGTACGCGAAGATCATGGCTACCTGGCAGTCCGATGTCAAATCGGCTCAGCAGGATTTCCAGAAAGAATTGAAAAAGACCAGCGATAAAAACGCGCAGCAGGCACTGGTACAGAAATACAATACGAAACTGAACCAGCAGCGCATTGCCCTGTTCTCGCCCTTGGAAAAGGATATCCTCGCTAAGACCCAGGCCGTCCAGAAAGAAAAAGGCCTGGACTACGTCGTCCTCTCGGGCTCCGTCGTCATCGGTCAGGCCCAGGACATCACCAAAGACGTCGCTGCTAAATTGAAATAGTACCTAGTTTTTTAATTTTTAACCATCCGCTAGCCACTAACAACTAGCCACTAACCACTCAAAAGGGACTTGTCGCATGTGCGGCAAGTCCTTTTGCATTCATGGAATTTCCAAAACGGGCAAAAAGCGCAAAGGTTGTCTTAGGGCGTTGTCTTTTATTCTCATTGGTTCTCACGTATGATAAAGATACGAAATGAGTCATTCGGAAACCAAAAGAAAAGGAGAACACGTACATGGATATTATTGCAATCGTCCTAAGTTTATTTTTACTCGTAACATTTGCTTATCGCGGATTCTCGGTTATCCTCTTCGCACCGATTTTCGCCCTCTTTGCCGCCGGCTTTTCGGGGCTGCCGATTTTACCGGGGTATACGGAACTGTTCATGGCTAAGGCCGTTACCTACATTAAGTCCTTCTTCCCGGTCTTCCTCCTCGGTGCCGTCTTCGGCAAGGTCATGGAAGAAACGGGCATGGCCCGCAGTATTGCCATGGAAACCATCAAGCTCATCGGGAAAGATAAAGCTGTCTTCGCCGTCGTCTTCGCCTGCATGATCCTCTGTTATGGTGGTATTTCTATGTTCGTCTGTGCTTTCGCCGTCTATCCCTTCGCTGCTGCACTGTTCCGCGAAGCCGATATTCCTAAACGACTGATTCCGGCCTGCTTCGTCGCCGGTGTCTTCACGGCTACCATGGACTGCTATCCTGGTTCGCCGCAGATCCAGAACATCATCCCGACGATTTATCTGGGAACTACGACTTTTGCCGCTCCTATCTTAGGCTTGATTTGCGGTACCTTGCTGATTGTCCTCTGCTTCATTTATCTTGAATTCCGCCGCAAACAGATGGCCCGTTCCGGCGAAGGCTATGGCAACCATACCCTCAATGAAACGGTCATCGATCCGGAAGCTTCTCTTCCGCCCTGGCAGTTGTCCATCATCCCGCTCATCGTCGTCCTGGTCTTGAACTTCTACTTCTCCATGATTTTCCAGTGGGATGATGCCTTACTGGAACCGTTCCGCGCCATGAATGTGCCTCTCCTGGCCAAAGGCGTCCACAACGTCGTCGCTATCTGGGCCCTGGTCCTCGGCCTCTTGGCGGCTATCATCATCGCCGCTGCAACGGGCCGCAAGTTCATGTCCAAGAACACCAGCGTCAAAGCCGCTCTCAATGCCGGCGCTTTAGGTTCTCTGCTGGCTATCATGAACACGGCATCGGAAGTTGGCTACGGCAACGTCATTTCGTCCTTACCGGGCTTCCTGGAAGTCGCTGATGCCCTTCTCGGTATTGGTCAGGGCATGCCGCTGTTTAACGTCGCCTTGATGGTCAACATCCTGGCTGGTATCACCGGTTCCGCTTCCGGTGGTCTGAGTATCGCCCTCGATATCTTTGGCCAGCACTTCCTGGCTGAAACGGCTGCCGTTGGCATCCCGGCTGAAGTCGTCCACCGTATCGCGGCCATGGCTTCCGGCGGTATGGACAGCCTGCCCCATAACGGAGCTGTCATCACGACCCTGGCTATCTGCGGCCTGACTCATCGCGAAGCCTATAAGGATATGTTTGCCATTACCCTCTTGAAAGTAGTCGTCGCCTTCTTCGGCGTATTCTTCTACATGTTAACTGGTATTGTATAATTTTAAAGGTCTTGTCGTTGGCGACAAGACCTTTAAGCTGTTAGTGGTTAGGGATTAGTATCCGGGCTACTAACCACTAGCCACTAACCACTAATCACTCAAAAGAGGCTGTCGCACGTGCGACAGCCTCTTTTTCATTTCCCTTCTTTCAAATCATCGGCACAGACTTTGCCGATACGGGTTAGCAGGTTCAACACTTCTTCCCGCTCTTGGGGTGTGAATTCTTTGAAGACCATGTCATTCAGTTCTTCGATGCGTTTCTGGACCGGTTCTTTGATGGCCATGCCGGCAGCTGTCGGTTTGACGCGGATGCTGCGGCGGTTGTTGGGGTCGAGGATGCGGTCGATGAGGCCGCGTTTCTGCATGCGGTCGAGGACGCCGGAAATGGTGGAGTTTTCGACGCGCAGGATGTTGGCGATTTCCTTCGGCGTCAGTGTTTCATGTTTCCAGAGACAGGCTAAGACGCCGTACTGGCCGGGCGTGATGCCGAATTCTGACAAGTTCTCGGAGAAAATCAAAAAGACTTCGTGTTGTGAAATGGTTAGCAAAAAATTGATGCATCTCGTGTAATCCACAGGATATCTGCCTTCCTTCTAAAAATATTTCGTATTACCAATTACTATATATTTTATCATATTTTCGTATATATATCTATTGCCTTTTTAGAAAATGCAAGAAAAAGCGGCAGTGTGTGGTAATTCCCTAGCAAGTGCCGTATAATGGATACGAAAACAGAAAAGGAAGGAACACCATGAAACGAAAGCAGATCTTTGGCTTTGATTATACCAACAACGAGTACATGAAGATCTTCATGTATCTCCTCGTCGGCGGCTCAGCGGCTTTATTGGAATGGACGCTCTTTTATATTTTCTTCAGGCTGTTGTCAGCCAGTGCTGTCTTTTCCATGCAGACCCAGACTGTCCTGGCGGCGACGACCCTGGCCTTTGCCACGTCGACGCTGTATCACTACATCCTCTGCAACCGCTTCGTCTTCGACAGCGGCAGCCGCTATCATCGCGGGACGGAAGTGTCCCTGGTCTTCCTGGTCAGTGCCATTGGCCTGGGCTGGAATCTCCTGCTCATGTGGCTGTTCACATCGCCGGCTATTTTAGGCCTGAATCCGATGGTGTCGAAAATCATGGCCAGTGCCATCGTCACCGTTTGGAATTATGTATCGCGTAAAAAATGGATATTTAAATAAGGGGGTGTCTCTATGGCACGAGCAGCGCGGATTATGGAAATTTTACAGGATATGATTCATATTGACAGTGAAACGAACACGCCCAAGGAAAGGCAGATGGAAGGCTATCTGCAGCAGTTCTTCTCTCACCTCGACGGCGTCGTCAGCGGCCTCATCCATGTGCCCGACGATAACTGCCAGCGGTCTGTCGTCTACGGCCTCGTCCGCGGCAGTACGGCCCATACGGTCATTTTCATGAATCATCACGATGTCGTCGATGTCGAGTCCTATGGCTATCTGCGGGACCAGGCTTTTGACCCGCAAGGGCTCTACAAGGCGCTGGAACGGGCGCCGCTCAGTGAGGAAGTGCGCCGTGACTGGGAAAGCGGCGAATGGCTCTTTGGCCGCGGTGCCTGTGACATGAAGGGCGGTGCGGCCGCGCAACTAGCCGTCTTTGAGGACTATGCCTTCCAGCCGGGACAGGCCAGCTTGATTTACTTATCCCTGCCCGATGAAGAAACGTATTCGGCCGGCATGCGGACGGCCATTACCTTGCTCAATGAACTGCGTTCTTCTTATGACCTGACCTATGACATCCTCATCGACAGCGAACCGAACCATAAGGAGCAGGGCAAGCTCGTCGCCTATACCGGTTCGGTAGGCAAGATACAGCCTGTCGTCCTGGTCCAGGGCAAGCCCGTCCATATCGGCTGTTATAATAAGGGCATCAATCCTGTGGGCATCCTGGCCCACCTCATCGCGGCGACGGAAGGCAGTCCGGACCTGAATGACTGCTGTGATGGCGAACAGACGCCGCCGCCGGCCTGGGTCTATCTGCGGGACCGCAAGGAACGCTATGACGTGACCCTGCCTCAGCGGGTGGCAGCGGCCCTGAACCTGCTGACTTACGACAAGACGCCCGATGACGTCATGTACGTCCTGCTGGAAGAAACGCGGCGGGCTGTCCACGACCTGCAGCAGACCATGGGCAGTGATTTGCCCGTTTCCGTCTGCAGTGCCGATGAGCTCTTGCAGCAGGCTTCGGCTTATCCCGGTTTCGACGTCTTCTATGAAGCGGCCAAACAGGCTTCTTTCGTCGCCTTGCAGGAAGGCAGCAGTACTTATGTCGAAGAGACGATACATCTCTTGGAGCAGATCCTCGATTTCACGGGCATGACGGCGCCCATGGCCGTCGTCGCCTTTGCGCCGCCCTATTATCCGGCGGCTGACAGCCTGTCGTTCCCGACGCCGGCCTTTACGGGCCTGCTGGAAAAAATCCCTGCCATGATGGATGTCCGCTTCGACCGCTATTTCAACGGCGTTTCCGATTGCAGCTACTGCTGCGTCGACCCCGATTTCGATGAAAGTATGGTCGAAAAGAACCTGCTCCTCTGGGGCAAGGCCTATCCCTTCGACTTGGACAGTCTGAAAAAATTACAGATTCCCTTCCTCCTCCTGGGGCCATGGGGTAAGGACCTGCACGAAGGGACGGAACGCGTCCATATCGACAGTGTGAGCCGGAAATTGCCGCATATTCTGGACGCCATCATTTCTTACGTCGGCCGGGAATAATCATAAAAGTATGGGAAATAGTCCTGATATGACTAAAAATCATGAAATAGTGTGACGCACTTGTGACAAAGATATGGTATACTAGAAAATAATAATGTCATAGGTGGCACTATTAAATACCAATAGGAAGCTGGGATTTATGATGAAAAAGAAATCTTTAGTATTGGCTGCAGTCATGGCAGCCTGCGCTACTTCCTTTGCTTTCGCTACGCCGCAGACGCAGTGGAACCAGGGACAGTGGCAGCTCGATTTAGGCGCTTGGAATCCGAAAGCAGAACTTGACTCCAGCAATTTCAATGAAAGCGATTTCCAGGAAAAAACGGACTCCAAATGGAACTTCCAGGGCGGCCTGAGCTATGGTCTCACCGACAAATGGGGCTTGCAGTATAACTACTATGGCCTTAAAACCAAGTTCAACTCTGATCATGACAATTACAAGACCGATGGCGATGAACACGAAGTAAACCTCGTTTACTCCATCAACAAGAACTTCGCTGCTTTCGCCGGCTGGAACCGTATTAAAAATGATATGGTTGCTAATGATAACATTGGTGCTAGCCAGACGAATAACGTTGCTCAGATCGGCTTGATCGCCAAAGCCCCGCTGGCTAAGAACCTCGACTTCTACGCTAAAGGCGCTGTCGGCACCAAGAAGACCTCCATGTGGGAAGCTGGCCTCGGCTACAGCATCACGCCGGACCTCGACATCAGCGCTGGCTATCGTTACTTGAACACCAAATTGGCTGATGGCGGCGATTCGACTTTTGGTACTAAAGACGACGCTAACATCTCCTACAAAGGCTTCATCGCTGGCCTCTCCTATCGCTTCGGCGGCGGCCATAAAGAAGCTCCGGCTCCGGAACCGGTTTACACGCCGGAACCGACTCCGGCACCGGTCGTTGAAACTCCGGTCCAGAAGAACGACTACTACGTTGAAAGCGTTCACTTCGGCTTCGACGAAGACCAGCCGCTTCCTTCCGAACGCGCTAAGATGGACCACTTCGTCCAGGTTGCTAAAGCAAACCCGAACGATACGTTCAAACTCGTCGGCAACACCGATGCTAAAGGCAGCGATGTTTACAACGATGACCTCTCGAAACGCCGCGTAGACAACGTTGCAGCCTATGCTGAAAGCCAGGGCATCCCGGCAACACAGATGCAGCTCGACTACAAAGGCAAGACGGATCCCGTCAGCACCAACGACACCGACCAGGGCCGCGCTGACAACCGCCGCGTAGATATCTGGCAGAATCACTAAGATAGTGGCTCGTGGCTAGTTGTTCGTGGCTAGCGGCTCCCCTTATAGGGGAGCTGGCCGCCGAAGGCGGTCTGAGAGGTTGCTTTTGACCAAAAAAGCCCCTCGCATGATGGTAGAAGCTTTCGTGCGAGGGGTCCTTTTTTTCTGTAGGGGTTCGCACGTGGAGCCCCCTACAAGCCACTAACCCCTAACCCCTAACCACTAAATTCTCTCAAAAAGGGAATTTTTCCTTGCCAAACTTCGTTTTTCACGATATAATAATGTAGCTAACTTAATAAAAGTACTGGTGCGTGGTAATCCGCCGGGGCTTGTGCAATGGGAACCTATGAACCTTGTCAGGTCCGAGAGGAAGCAGCAATAAGTAGACATTTCCATGTGCCACGAGGAAACCTGGCGGGTTATCATACACGAGTACTTTTCAGTTGGTAAAAGCAGCGGTTAGCTGCTTTTTTTCGTATACGGAAGGAAAAGGACTCATGGCATATATTGCGTTATACCGTAAGTGGAGGCCCAGGAATTTTGAAGATGTCGTCGGCCAGTCCCACATTACGGAAACCCTGCAAAAAGCGATAGATACGGACAAAGTAGCCCATGCTTACTTGTTCTCCGGCCCCCGCGGGACGGGCAAGACGAGCACGGCTAAAATTTTTGCCCGGGCCATGAACTGTGTCCACGGGCCGACGTCCCACCCGTGCAACGAATGTGAAGTCTGCCGCCACATCATGAGCGGTGAATCCCTGGATGTCGTCGAAATCGACGCCGCTTCCAACCGCAGCATCGAAGACATCCGCACCCTGCGGGAAACGATTAAATTCATGCCTGCCGAAGGGCATAAGAAAATTTATATCATCGATGAAGTGCACATGCTGACGACCGAAGCTTTCAATGCCCTGCTGAAGACCTTGGAAGAACCGCCGGCCCATGTCATCTTCATCCTGGCGACGACCGAACCGGAACGGATTCCCATGACCATCCTGTCGCGGTGTCAGCGCTATGAGTTCCGGCGCATTACCAGTGATGATATTGCCAAGCGCCTGCTCTACGTGGCCGGTCAGGAACAGATCGACCTGACCAAGGGTGCGGCCCATATCCTGGCCGTCCAGGCCGACGGCGGCATGCGCGATGCCCTGAGTATGCTCGACCAGTGCGTCAGCAACACGAGCGGCACTATCGACGAAGGCGTCGTCCGCGATTTACTCGGCCTCATCGGCAAAGACTGGCTGTTTTCCCTGGCCCAGGCTATTTTCGATGGGAAAGGCGATGTCATCATCAAGGCTGTCGATGACGTCATCCACATGGGCAAGGAGCCGCGGGTCATCCTGACGGAATTGCTGGCCCATCTGCGGGCTGTCATGCTCTGTCAGGCTGCGCCTTCGTCGGATACTCTTTCAGCCTATGATGACTGCCTCGATGAACTCTGCAGGCAGGCCGGCGAATGGACGGCAGATAGTGTTTTTCAGGTCCTGGCGATTTTGCAGCAGGCCTTATTGACGGCCAAGACGTCGCCGGTTCCGCGCATTGCCGTGGAAATGGGCCTGCTCATGGCAGCGCGGCAGCTGACCCAGCCGCCTGCCGTCAGTATATCGGCTGTGGCTCCCCAGGCTTCGGGGAGAAAAGCCAAGACGGCGGCTGCCACAAAGCCGGACGTCATCCCCGTGCCGGAAGAAGACGATTACAGCGGGGCTTATGGTCCGGAAGATGCGATCCCCTTCCCGGAAGATGAGTTTACCTCTCCCGAACCGGTTCCGGCCGTCCGGCCGGCAGCCCGGGAAGCGGCAGCGCCAGTCCCTCAGCCGGTGCGCCCCGTTGAGCCCGCAGTTCCAGCCCCGGCGGCACCTGTCGTAAAGACCGCTGCTCCGGCCGACAACAAGGCGCCGGCAACGTCGCCTGTTCAGGCAGCACGGCCCGTCGAATCGGCAGCTTATCAGGACGTCTGGAAGAAGATGTGTGCCATCCTCGACAAGGAAAAGAAAAAAGCCGTCTTGTCCTGCATCCGCAATGGCCGCGTCGTTTACATCGGCGAAGGTCAGGTCATCGTCGCCTTTAAGACGGCCTTCATGGTGAAACGGGCCAATCGGGAAGATTACTTCAAATTCACCGATGCCGCCTTATCCCAGATACTGGGCGGCACGTACCACATGCAGGGCTTTTTGGAAGGCGATGCGGAACTTTCGGGATACGAAAAAAAAAAGAGTGAATTGCCCCTCGTAAAGGCCGTAGAAAAAGCCCCAGTACAAACCGAAGATATTCCAGCTCCTGCGCCGGCTCAGGAAGCCAGCGGGCCAGGCGATGAAACGGCGTGGCAGCCGGCTTCGTTAGACGATATGGACGAAGCGGAAAGAGCCGCCCTGGAACCATTGCTTAAAAACGTAGGAGACTGTAATATATATATAGAAAATAAAAAATAAGTTTACACGAAAATTAGGAGGAAACGCACATGTTTGGTGGAAATATGCAAGGTATGATGAAGAAAGTACAGAAAATGCAGAAGGAAATGAAGAAACTACAGGATGATTTGAAGAAACGCACCGTCGAAGCTACCGTTGGCGGCGGCGTCCTGACTATCGTCATGAATGGTGAAAAGAATGTCGAAAGCGTCCACATCGACCCGAGCATCATCGACCCGGAAGATGCAGAAATGCTGGAAGACCTCATGGTCGCAGCCGTCAATGAAGCCAACAAGAAAGTCGACGACATGATGGCTCAGGAAATGAGCAAAATCACGGGCGGGATGCACCTGCCGGGCATGTTTTAATGGATACGCCATTAGATAAGCTGACCGAGCAGTTCCGCCGCCTTCCCGGCATCGGCGTCAAGACGGCCCGCAAGCTGGCCTATTATATCGTTCAGCAGCCCAACAGCCGTGTCGATGAATTCGTCGATGCCATCCGCGATGCCAAGCAGAATATGCATTTTTGCTCGGTCTGCTTCAACTTGTCGTCTCAGGACCCCTGCCCGATTTGCAGTGATATCAGCCGCGACCGTTCGACCATCTGCGTCGTCGAAACGCCGCAGGATGTCCAGGCCATTGAACGCAGCGGCGATTATCATGGGCTGTACCACGTCCTGCACGGTGCCTTGTCGCCATTGGATGGCGTCAATGTCGAAGACCTGCGCATCCGCGAGCTCCTGCAGCGCCTGGGCAATACGACGGTCAAGGAAGTCATCCTGGCGACGGATCCCGACGTGGAAGGCGAAGCGACGGCGTTATATCTGGCCCGCCTCATCAAGACGGCCGGCATCCGCGTAACCCGCATTGCCCGCGGCCTTCCTATGGGCGGCGACATTGAGTATGCTGATGAAGCAACCCTGGCTGGTGCCGTTGCCAATCGGCAGGAAATGTGAGGGTATTATGGAATATCTATGGATAGCCGCAGGCGTTTTCGTCCTGTTCTTAGTGCATAAGCTCATCCTGGCGCCTATGCGCCATTTAGTGGTCAACGTCGTCGTCGGGCTCATCGTCCTGTACGGCGTCAATCACTTTGGCTATCTTTTTGGTTTCCAGCACGTCCCGATTACGGTCGGTACAGGCCTCATCATCGGCCTGTTCGGCCTGCCAGGGGTCATACTGGTTACCTTGTATTACACGTTTTTTTAACCTACGCGAAGAGGGGATATCGTGAAATTAAAGAAATGGGCCGTCCTGGCCTGTACGGCTGCCTTGGCTGTATCAGTCCTTTCGGGCTGCGGCAACAGCGTGTCTACCAAAACTGAAACGGTTTCCAAGTCGGACCACCCTGTGGCCTTGACCCTGGATGCCAACATTACGGCCTTACATATGACCAATATCGTGCCGAAGTTATCGGGGAAACTCGTATCGACACCGCTGGCCGTAGGCCAGGAAGTCAAAGCCGGTGAAGTCGTCGTCCAAGTCGATTCGGCACCGTATCAGCAGAGCGTCAATCAGGCCGAAGCGGAACTGGTAGCTGCTTCTTCGGCATCGACGCCGACGTACAAGACCGTTACCGTACCGGCTGCCAGCAGTGGCGGCGGTGGTGGCGGTGGTGGCGGCGACAACAGCGGTCACCGTGCTGAATTGAAGGCCTGGTATAATATGGGGGCCTTATCGAAAGTTGAATACAACCAGATGATGGCTGATTCCGGAAGTTCTTCTGGATCTTCTCAAGGTGAAACGACGCAGACCGTCCAGGTCCAGGAAGCTCCGGCTGTGGACCACGAAAAGATCGCCCAGCTGCAGCAGGCCGTCCAGGCTGCCCGCGATATGATGGGGAATACGATGATTTATTCGCCCATTGACGGCCGGGTCACGGCTGTAGCCGATAATCCGTCCGTTGCCGTTGCCGGCAACGTCCTGGCTACGATTCAGCAGATGTCTCCCTTAGTCGCTACCTTTGCCATCCCTGAAATGTACATCCAGGCCTTACAGGACGCCAAAAAAGACGGCAGCCTGCAAGTATCCATCATCGCCGCTTCGGGCGAAACCGAGACGGGGGAACTGACCTATCTGGCGACGGAAAAAGATCCGTCCACTGGCTCTTATATGGCCAAGGTCACATTCAATAACGCCAAGAGCCTGTTCGTTCCCGGTGAATTCTATCACGTCCGCATTGCCACGCCGAAAGAAGTCTCCCAGATTACCGTCCCCAAGACGGCAGTCCGCACAAAGGACAGCGGTGACTTCGTTTACATCGTCAATGACAGCGACCTGGCTGATGCCCGTTCTGTCCTGACTGGCGATGAAGAAGACGGCCGCGTCGTCATCCTCGATGGTCTCGACGAGGGGGATGTCGTCGTAGCTGACCCGCCGGATTCGCTGGAAATCGGCATGAAAGTTAAATCGTAATTCCAAGGAAGGGTGAGAGCCATTGGTAAAAGAAGAGCATCACAGCAGTTTATTGAAATCCTTGGAAAAGAGCCTCGACGTCCTCGACCTCTTCGTCGAATGTAATACGGGCATGACCTTGAAGGAAATCGCTGAGCATACCCATCTGAATACGTCGACGGCTTTCCGCATTGTAAACACATTGGAACGGCGCCAGTATCTGACCCGCAACGATACGTCCAAGCAGTACCGCCTGGGGCCGCGGGCCCTGGCGCTGGGCTATTCGTCTCATTGGACGGAAAACGTCATCACCCTGGCCAAGCCGTATTTACGGCGTTTACAGCAGTTGTTTAACGAAACGGTCAGTATTTACATTGCCGAAGGCGACTGCCGCATCTGCCTGGACCACGTCGAAAGTACCCATTCCCTGCGCCGGGTCATTCCCATCGGCGAATCGCTGCCCCTCTATAAGGGTGCTGCCGGCCGGGTCCTGCTGGCCTGGACGAGCGATGACGAACGCCAGCGCTATATCGAAAAATACGGCAATATTTCTGAAGAAGAGTTTGCCACGATCCGTCATAACGGCTATGCCATTACCCAGGATGAAAGCGAGCATGGACTGTTCGCCCTGTCTGTGCCTATCTTCAATTTTGAAGGCCAGGTCATCGCCTCGTTGACCATTGCCGGGCCGTCTATGCGCTTTTATGATTCCATCCGCCAGAAGATGTTGTTTACTATGAGTCAGTATGCCTATGAAATTTCCCATTCCTTAGGCTACCGCAAGAAAGAATGATAGGCCGCAGATGGAGGGCTGACGAGTTTTGTGTCGATGCCAGCCTGCTGGCCCCACGCCTGCTGGGCCAGTATGTCATCCATGAAACGCCACAGGGCATCTGCAGCGGCCGTATCGTCGAGACCGAAGCCTATGGCGGTTTTTATGACGGCTTTCCCGACGATGGGGCCCACAGCTTCCGCGGCCTGACCAAGCGGACGGCACCGATGTTCCATGCCGGCGGTATCAGCTATGTTTACTTGATTTACGGCATGTACTGCTGCTTCAATGTCGTCGCCGGTCCCGAAGGCGAAGGCCAGGCCGTGCTCATACGGGCCATCGAACCCATCTGCGGGACAGACCTCATGGCCGCACGGCGGAAGGCCAGGAAAGCCGGCAGGAACCTGACCAATGGACCGGGCAAGCTCTGTCAGGCCATGGCCATTACGCGCGAGGAAAACGCTTTAGATTTGACGTCTTCCTGCCTGTATATTGCCCATCCAGAAGAAGAGGTCCCGTTTACAGTGGCCGTTTCGCCGCGTATCCATATTGATTACGCCGTACATGGGAAATATTTTCCCTGGCGTTTTTATATCCAAGACAATCCTTATGTATCTAAGGTGTAAATATTTTAGGGGGAGATTACCATTATTGAATTCAGAGACTTTCGCTTAGAAGATAAACCACTTATAGATGACTATTTTCATCAGAAAAGATATGAACAGGCCGACGCTACTTTCATGACGCTCTTTGCCTGGCAGAAGCCCTATGAAATCCAGTGGGCCGAAGAAGACAATGTCCTCTATATCCGCTCAGGCCGCGGCAAGAAACAGTTCTGGATCCCGCCCTTCGCCCGCAAAGACGGAAGTTTCGTCAAAGGCGTCCTGCGCATGCACGAATGGTTCGATGAACATGGCTATCCTTTCTTGATGAAAGGCGTTACACCAGAAGCTGTCGAACGTATCAAGGCCCTCTGTGAAGACTGTTATGACTTCACGCCGGACCGGGACAATTATGAATACGTCTATCTGACCCAGAGCCTGATCAACTTATCGGGCAAGAAATACCGCCAGAAGAAAAACAATCTCAATCACTTCCGCAATCAGTATTTCGGCAACTGGGAATACGTCCCCATTACGGAAGACATCTTCGATGAATGTCTGGCTGCGGAAAAATCCTGGTACGACCAGCACGAAGCCGGTGACGAAGATGATGAACTCTTGGGCGAACGCCATGCCATCGAAACCGTCTTCAATAACTGGGAAGTCCTCCAGCCGACGGGCGGTGCCATCCGCATGTACAATAAGATCGTCGCTTTCTCTATCGGTGAGATGCTCAACGATGATACGGCCATCATCCACTTTGAAAAGAGCGATCCGACGATCCGCGGCCTCTATCAGGTCATCAATCATGAATTCGTCGTCCATGCCTGGCCGCATACGACGTATATCAACCGTGAAGAAGATATGGGGATTCCCGGCCTGCGCCATTCCAAGGAATCATACAATCCGGATCACTTCGTCGAAAAATATGACGTCACACTGCGTCAGAAATAAGGGGGCTTTTCTATGCACTTCCGCTTAGCGGCTGAATCGGACCGGGGCCTCGTCGAAAGCCTTTGGGACTACTGTTTTGAACATCGGGAAGATCCTTTTTTCCAGTGGTACTTCAACCATTTCTATCAGCCTGAAAACGTCCTCATGGGCTTTGAGGGCGACGATATGGCTTGCCTGACCCATCTTAACCCGTACACCCTCTGTCTGCGCGGCAAAGCCGTAGACACGTCGTATATCGTCGGTTTGGCGACGCACCCGGCAGCCCGGCGCAGCGGCGTCGGTGGGAAACTGCTGACGGCAGCCCTAAAAGAAATGAAGCGCCGCGGTCATTATATCCACATCCTCATGCCCAGCAAGGCCGGTTTCTACCAGCCCTATGGCTATGAACTCTACTGCCATCAGTGGAAAGAGACGATGAATCTGGAAGCCCTGCGGCCGCTGACGGACCGGACCGTGCGCTATGCCTTTGTCAACAGCCCGGACCAGTGGCCTTACCTGGCTGCCATTTATGAAGGTTATACGAAAGGCCTGTCAGGCTATGCCCTGCGCGATGAAGCGAGCTGGCGGAGCCATATCGAAGCCCAGTTGGCCGAAGGCAATATCGCCGTCTGCTTCAATGGCGATGAACCCATTGGCTATGCCTTCTATCAGCTGGGAGAACCGACCATCATCAGCGGTGAATTCGTTTACACCTGCCGCAAAGGCAAGCGCGGCCTCTTAGGCTATATGTACAACCACCGTTCCCAGGGCGACGCCTTCCAGTGGAATGAAGGCATTCATGACCAGTCCTACCGCTTCTATCCCGACGGGAAACAGGGCCATGAAACGATGCCCTTCATGACAGGCCGCATCGTCGACGTCAAAGGGGCGCTGGAACAGCTGCCTTATCGAGCTGACGGGACCGTCACCTTCCATACAGAAGATCCCCTGGCAGACTGGAACTGCGGGACCTTTACCCTGAATGTAAACAATGGTAAACCCAAAGTAACCCAAGAAGAAAATAAACAATCGAATGTCACCATGCCCATCGGCACACTGGCCCTGCTGGCTTTCGGCGCCATGGATGTAAACGACCTGGTCTTCAACGAAAAACTCCAGGGAAACGAAAAGGCTCTGCAAACCCTGCAGGACCTCTTCCCGACCGAAAAGAACTGGATCAACGAATGGTATTAGGGTTAGTGGCTCGTTGTTAGTGGTTCGTGGCTCGTAGGGGCTCGCACGTGGGCGCCCCCTACGAAACCATCCGCTAACAGCGCCTTTTTTTGCAGTCAGCGGCTAGCTGTTAGCCGTTAGTAGATGGTTTTTATTTAAAAGCCTTAACTAAAAACTACAAACTGAAAACTTAATACTCGAAAAGGGGCTTGTCGCACATGCGACAAGTCCTTTTCCTTTTTGCCAAATAGGTGTAACATAAAATTATAATTACCTTATCTTTATGGAGGTGTTTCTATGGATTCTTTAGGCTATTTTGGCAAGTGGTTCCCGACGGAGCATAAGAAGTACACGGCTATCATCGCCATGATGTATGTTGGCGTCGTGACGACGGTCCTGGGCGTTTTATTTGAAATTGTCCTGCGGGGACTGGCTATGATTGGCTTGTTCGGCGGTCCTGCTGGGATACGGCGGACCATGGATGTCCTAACCTTTTTCAGCGGCCTCAATACGCTGGTCACGCTGGCTCTTCTGGTCATCATGATTTACCTGCTCTATAAGACGCGGGCTCTGGCTTATCTGCTCAAAATGTTCCTGGGCTATTTTGTCGTAGACCTATTGTTGATCTTGATTGCGGAAATTTTCAATGGGACTGTGGCTGCGATTCTCTGTATCTTAGGTATCATCGCTACTATTTATGTGAATCGCAAGCGCTGGCACTATATCAGCCAATACCGCCGCTATATTTACTACGTCATCCTCAGCTGGCTGGTCAGCGCCCTTTGTACGGCTGCCGTCGTCGGCCATATCGTCTATAGTATGACCCAGCTGATGTTCGGCATGACCCGCGGCGGCTATGGGACCTTTATCGGCTATGCCGTCCTCCTGGTCCTGGTCTGGATGATTCCTGTTTTCTGCCAGCATTACATCTATCGCCGGGAAGAACGGCTGGGGACTTCCTTTTATCAGGCCTTTCGTCTCATGTGTACTGTTCCCATGACAGCCCTGTTCTTCATCTTCGGCATTTCTTCCCTGGCGTCGATTGGCACCTTGAGCGGTGAAAACATGTTTACATCATTTGACTTTGACGATACAGGCGACAACCAAGCCAATCATCAAAGTGATACAAATGCAATGTCAACGCAAAATGTAAACGGAGTAAATGGAAAATACTGCCCTCACTGCGGCCGTCCCGTAGCGGCTGATGCGGCCTTTTGCAGTCATTGCGGCAAACCCGTCCATACGTGCCCGCAATGTCACCAGCCCGTCGACCCGTCGGCAAAATTCTGCCCGTCCTGCGGGGCCCCGCTGCAGGTTCCGCAAGCCCAATACGGTCCTCTGACCGATCGAACGGCCGTACAGCAGGAGGAAAAGGTAGTGCAGCCTGAAAGCAGGCCGGCAGTACATCCTGTAGTTATGCCGCAGCGGCAGAAAAAAGAAGTTCCTTTAAAAGCGCAGCTCCAGGAGCATCGCAATCTCCTCATCGCCCTGGCCTGCGTCCTCGTCGTGGCCATTGCCAGCGGCATCTGGTACGCCCATGAACAGAAAGCCCTACCGGCCCAGGGGAGTACCGTATCGTCGCAGCCTGTCAAGAAGGCTGATTCGGAACTCTCTTTAAACGGCGTTTACCTGGACCAAAGCTGGGATAAAGCTAAAGACGGCCTGGGACGGGAACTCAGTACGTCGGATAGTAAAAACGGTGCCGTTCACCATAAGTTTACCGATATGGATATCGTCGTCAAAGACGATAAAGTCATCATGCTGACATCCTCCTCGCCGGCAGCGCAGAGCAAGCGGGGCATCCATCAGGGCAGCTCTTTGGATGACGTCGTCAATGCCTATGGTGACGATTACCAGGCCTCGGAATACGGCGCCCAGATTCATTATGAATATACCTTTAAGACCGATGACGGGAAACAGGGAATCCTGCGCTTTGCCGTCAGCAAGAACAGCCAGACCGTCGAATATATCAGCATCCGCCTGGCCGATGAAAAGACAGATGGCGCGAAACAGGCTTTCCTTGCTTACCATAAGGCCATTTCCAATCACGACCTGCAAGATGCCTTCCAGATGCTGACTGGGGAATTCCAGAATTCTGTCGGCGGCTATGATGGTTACGCGCCGGGCTATGCCAACACCTTGTCCAGCGACGTGTCCAATCTCCGCAAAATCGCTTCCGGAGGCGATAAGACGACCTTTTCCTTTACCTTGAAAGCGCGGGACCGTATCCCAGGCAGTGCCAAGGTCAAAGTCCAGTATTTCAACGGTCAGGTGACGATGGTAAAAGACGGGAACACCTGGAAAATCAGTGATATGAGTGCAAAGAAGACGGGAGAACATGTGGAATAAATGGTATGTCCGACATAAACGAAAACTGAAACGCATGGGGGCGATTACCTTGATCGCCGCCGTCGTCCTTTACGGACTCTGTTTCTACATGAGCTACAAAGCGGCGGATATCTTCAACCAAGTCGTCGCAGAACGCCAGCTCTTTCCCGGTACGGTCACGGTGGAACGCCTGACGGCGACGCCAGGCGGAACCGTGTCCTTTGAGGGCCTGGTATGGAATGATGAAGATGGGGATACGCTGGTCCAGATACCGGAAGGCCAGTTTACGGTCAAACTGAGCGATGTCCTGACCGGTCATATCGGTACGCAGACTGTCGAAGACGTGACTTTGAATAATGCCTATATTCATTTGATCTTTAATGATAAAATGGAGTTACAGCATATCAAGAAGGCCAGTGACCATCACAGCAGCGGCCCGAAGGATTTGGTCAAGGTCACAGGGCCTAAGAGCAACCGCCCCTTTAACTGCCACGTCGCCCTGCATCAGAGCGTCATCGAAGCTGAAGCGCCAGGCCGTTATTTCAAGATCGGCGATGTCGAGTTCTCTTCGGACATCCATACTAAAGGCAAGACGAAAATCGACTTGCGGGCCGGTCACTTTTCCGGCATGATCGATGCCAAGTCCCTGCGCATCCGCGGCAGCCTGGATTTCAAAGAAGAAACGCCGCAGTATAACCTGTCGCTCTTGCTGAGCGACTGCAATCCCCGTTCCCTCGGGGCCGGCCTGGATATCGACGACCCGGCGACGGTTTCGGCCGACATCCGCGGCCCTTTATATGCCCCGGTCATCGACGGTACTTTGAAGATGGACCGTCTGGATATTACGGCCCTGGTCTTTACGGATGTCGTAGGACAGGTCCATTATGAACAGGGCCTGCTCGATATAAACGAAGTCACGGCCGGCGTCTTCGGCGGCTCCATGAAAGGTCATGGACAGGTAAACCTGGACGATAAATCGTATACGGCGGACATGACCGGCTCCCAGCTCAAAGGCGGCATTGCGGCCCATGACCTCTTCCTGCGCTGCAACGTCGACTTGAATCTGCACATGGAAGAAAATAAAACGACCGGCACCAAGGCGATTTACGGTGATTTCCAGTCCGGCCCGGGACGCTATCACCAGCTGCCCTTCCGGGGCATTTCCGGCTCTTTCGCTCAGGATGGCAAGACCTTGAACTTCCGGGACGTCGTCATTTCCATGTTCTTTGGTGACGTATCGACGGACGCTTTTTCCATTGTCAATGGCAAAGTCAAGATAGGGTCCATCAACATCAACTATAAAAACGGGAAGCGGAGCCGCTGGGGAAAAGGCAGCCCACAGCCAGTCCTGTGAGAAGCACTATAGATAGAGAAAGGAGTTTTTACTATGGATATTTCCCGATATTTAGCTGAAGAAGGCAAAAAAATCGATTTGACCCAGTGGTCGACGACTTGCGATGTGGACATCGACAAGAAGAAGGTCAAAGGCGAACTGCTGGACCAGACGATTTCCGAAATGCAGGATTTACAGGAAAAGCTCTGTGCCGACAATCACTACGGCCTGATTATCGTCCTGCAGGCCATGGATGCGGCCGGGAAAGACGGTACGGTCAAACACGTCTTTGCCCACCTCAATCCGGCTGGCGTCAAAGTGCACAGCTTCAAGAAACCGAGCTCGGAAGAACTGGATCACGACTATATGTGGCGCATCAATAAAGCCCTGCCCGGCCGGGGTGAAATCGGCATCTTCAACCGCTCGCACTATGAAGAAGTCGTCGTCGCCCGCATCCACAACCTCATCAAAAGCGACGGTATGCCGGAAAAACTGGTACGCAAGGATATCTGGGAAACGCGCTACCGCCAGATATGCGACTGGGAACGGTACTTGTCGGAAAATGGCTTCCCTATGGTCAAGATCTTCCTCCATTTGTCGAAAGATGAACAGAAGAAACGCCTCATCGACCGCATCCTGACTAAGCAGAAGAATTGGAAGTTCGACATGTCTGACATCGAGGAACGGCAATATTGGAACCGCTATCAGAAAGTCTACGGCGAAGTCTTATCGGCCACGTCGACGAAGTACGCTCCCTGGTACATCGTCCCGGCTGATGACAAGTGGTATACGCGCTATGTCGTCGCCCAGATCGTCCTAAAGGAACTCAAGGCCATTAACCCGAAATTCCCGAAATTGTCACCGGAAGTCGAAAAACAGCTGGCCCGGTTCCGCCAGCTCCTGAAAGAAGTCGACATCAAGGACTTGAAGAGCATCAAGAATGCCATTGATGAACAAAAAGTCAAATAAGAAGTGTTCCTGATAGGGTCAAATGTGATATAATAAGGACGGTTCAAGAAAAACGATGAAGTTCTGTACACGTTTTGAGACATATCTCAAGGAGGTACCGTTATGCTCGATGCAAAAGTAAAAGAATTAATCAATACCCAGATCAATCAGGAATTCTATTCGGAATATTTGTATTTAGCTTTTGCCAACTATTTCTATGACAATGGCCTCGACGGCTTTGCCAACTGGTATGATGTCCAGGCCCAGGAAGAACGGGATCACGCGATGCTCATGCGGACATATCTGCATAACAACGGCGAACGCGTTACCTTCTCGGCCATCGCCGAACCGCAGAACGACTTTGACAGCATCAAAGCGGTTCTCAAAGCCGGCTTGGCTCATGAACAGTATGTCACGTCGCTGATCAACAAGATTTATCAGGCTGCCGATACAGTCCACGATTACCGGACCATGCAGTGCTTCGACTGGTTCGTCAAGGAACAGGGCGAAGAAGAAAAGAATGCCGACGATTTGATCAAGAAATACAAGATGTTCGGCAGCGATGCCAAAGGCCTCTATGCCCTGAATCAGGAATTACTGGCCCGTACGTATGTCGCCCCGACGTTAGTCCTGTAAGGATCCATACAATTCCATAGTGCAATCAGGTGCATAAGCTCAATAGAGAAGTCCGGTGCAAAACCGGCGCGGTCCCGCCGCTGTAAGGAGGAGCCAGGCTGCAATGATGTCACTGTACGTCCGCGTATGGGAAGGCGCAGCCATGGCCATGAATCCGAGCCAGAAGAACTGCCTGATTAGGATCACCGGTTGACCTGCGAGCGATGGGGATGGCGATTTTTACGGCGAGCCGCTTTTTATGAGCTGCTGGCCGTGAAGGACTCGTATATAAGGGACTGTCGCATGAAAGCTTATGCCATCATGTGACAGCCTCTTTTTTTATATTTTTTTAAAGGAGAGATGATTATGTTCCACAAAAAATTAAAGACCGCGCTGATTTTATCTTTGGCCCTGACGTCGTTTGGTGCTTTTTCGGCACCCTCTTTTGCTGCCGGCTATACGCTGAACCCGGAAGTCAAGGACGCTACGCCGGCTTTGAAACAGGCCGCGGAAATCGGGGTCCGCACGTACAACAACCCGGACATGCAGAACGAAGCCAATAAAGACGCCATCCTGGTATTGAGCTTCGGCACGACCTATAAGGACAGCCGCCAGAAGACCATCGACCAGACTGTATCGGCTATCAAGGCGGCCCATCCGGACCAGAAAGTCGTCGTCGCCTTCACGTCGCATATCATCGTCGACCGCATCAAGGCTAAAGAAGGCGTGACCGTACCGACGCCGGAACAGGCCATGGGCCAGTTGAAAAAAGAAGGCTATACGCGCGTGGCCATTACTTCCCTGGACATCATCCCGGGTATGGAATATGCCTATGATACGGCTATTTTCGACCTCTACAAACATGATTTCAAGAAATTGACCCTCGGCACGCCGCTCATGTATTGGATGGGGCAGGAAGACCAGCGCGACGACATCGCTGAATTCGTCAAAGCCTTTTCGACACAGTTCCCGAAAATCGGCAAGAAAGACGCCATCCTGGTCATGGCCCATGGCACGCCGCATCCGGCCAATGCTTATTACTCCGTCGTCCAGAACCGCCTCGATGCAGCTGACCTGGGCAATGTCTACATCTACTCCGTCGAAGGCTGGCCCCATCTGGATACAGTCATTCCCCAGCTGAAAGCCAAGGGCATCAAGCACGTCATCCTCATGCCCATGATGATGGTCGCCGGCGACCATGCCAATAACGACATGGCCGGTGCCGATGCCGATTCCCATAAGAGTATCCTGGAAAAAGAAGGCTTCACGGTTACGACCTATATCCATGGCTTGGGAGAAAATGAAGCGGTCCGCCAGATGTTCGTCGAACGGGCTGATGAAGCCTGGAATGCCCTGGAAGCCCAGTAATTTGACTTCATGGAATTTTTTCCTACCAATTTAGTCCATCCTTTTCGTCTATCATTCCATATGCTTCCTTTGTATAATGAATTCACGAAATACATATAACAAACGTGAAGAAATAGGAGATGGAAGACATGAAACAAGTGAAAATAATTACAGCTCAAGAAGCAGCTCAGCTCGTCAAAGACGGTGACGTCGTCACGACCAATGGTTTCGTCGGTTCCGGACAGCCTGAAGCCTTGACCAGCGCCCTGGAAGAACGCTTCCTCAATACGGGTTCGCCGAGAGATTTGACGCTCATCTATGCCGCTTCCCAGGGGAATACGGATGGCCGCGGCGGCGACCACTTCGCCCACGAAGGGATGCTGAAAAAAGCCATCCTCGGCCACTGGAACGCCGTTACGGCCCTGCAGAAATTAGTCAATGAAAATAAGATCCAGGCCTACAACCTGCCCCAGGGCACGCTGTCCCAGTATTTCCGTGACGTCGCAGCTCATCGCTTAGGCACGATTACCCACGTCGGCCTCGATACCTTTGCGGACCCCCGCATCAGCGGCGGCCGCCTCAATGACGTCACCAAAGAAGACTTCGTCAAAGTCATCAACATCGAAGGCCATGACCAGCTCTTCTATCCGCGCATGGATATGAATATCGGCTTCATCCGCGGGACTTATGCCGATGAATGGGGCAACGTCGTCCTGACCAAGGAAGTATCGCCTTTCGATGCCACGCCGCTGGCACAGGCCGTCCATAACAGCGGCGGTATCGTCGTCGTCCAGGTCGAAAAAATCGTCAAAGGCGGCACGCTCGACCCGAAACTGGTCAAAGTACCGGGCATCTACGTCGACTACGTCGTTCAGGTCGATGACGAAACGAAACGGCAGCAGTCCTTCGACTGCGAATATGACCCGTCCCTGACAGGCGAAACGACGATTCCCGTCAAAGCCCTGGATCCGGCTCCGCTCAATGCCAAGAAAGTCATTGCCCGCCGGGCAGCCCTGTTGCTCCTCAATATGAGCAGTGAAGCCGTCATCAACCTGGGCATCGGTATTCCGGAACTCGTCTCGTCCGTAGCCAACGAAGAAGGCATCGGCGACAGCCTGACCATGACTGTCGAAGCCGGGGCCATCGGCGGCGTACCTCTCGGCGGCGTCCGCTTCGGGGCTTCTGTCAATGCCGAAGCCTACATGGACCAGGCCACACAGTTCGACTTCTACGATGGCGGCGGCCTGGACCTGACCTGCCTGGGCCTGGCCGAATGTGACAAAGAAGGCAATATCAACGTATCCAAATTCGGTACGCGCATTGCCGGCTGCGGCGGCTTCGTCAACATCACCCAGAATACGAAGAACGTCGTCTTCTGCGGGACCTTTACGACAGGGAAACTCCGCGAAGAAATCAAAGACGGCGAACTGCACATCCTGCAGGAAGGGAAAGTCAAGAAATTCGTTCCCGAAGTCGGTCACATCACCTTCAGCGGCAACTATGCCCGTAAACATAAACAGCATGTCCTCTACATCACAGAACGTGCCGTATTCGAAATGAAAGAAGACGGTGTCCACCTGACCGAAATTGCCCCGGGCATCGACCTCCAGAAAGACGTCCTCGACCAGATGGGCTTCACGCCGATCATCGACGAAGTCAAAGTCATGCCGGCCTTCCTCTTTGAAGATAAACCCATGGGTTTGAAAAAGATGAAAGAAGAAATGAATAAATAATAATTTGTAGTTTGCAGAAAGGCTCCCCTGATAGGGGAGCTGGCCGCCGAAGACGGCCTGAGAGGTTTTGACACAGCCGCGGACTACGCTGTGAGTTGCGGACTGTAAAGAAAAAGGGCTTGTCGCATTTGCGACAAGCTTCTTTTTTTGATTGTAGGGGCTCGCACGTGGCGAGCCCGTCAGGTATATGTTATGATGCCTGTAGCCGATTTGCATGGGCGGGCACCCCACGTGGGCGCCCCTACAGAAAAAGAGGCTGTCTTAATGCGACAGCCTCTTTTTTTACTTCGACAAGGACAAGGTCCTTTCGATGAGCGGTTTATACGTTTCGTACTTTTTCTTTAAGGCTTCTAAATCATACTGGCGGTATGACGGCTGGTTCTTCATGTTCTGGAAGGCATTGAGCAGGATGGAGTGGAGACGGTTGCTGCTGATGACGTAGAACGAATCGGCGTCGTTGTGGATATTCCGCTTGTTCTTTTTCAGGAAGCCTGTCTTGTAGTTGGAATAGAAGGACAAGTCCTTGCCCGTGTACATGTCGTCGCTGACGGTCGGCAAGAGGACGCCAATCGTTAAGTTGGGATTCTTTTCCAGGCCTTCAAAGATACTCTTGATATGCGCTTTCCGTTCTTCCGCAGTCAAGTGGTATTCGATGTCGGTCAGGTAGATGTAGCCCGATTCGACGTAGCGCAGGAGCGATGTCGTCGGCATGATGAAGGTGATTTCCGAAGCATTGAGGATTTCTTCCCACGTGACGCAGAGGCGCTGGATGGCAAAGGCCTGTTCCGGCGATACGGTTTCGCTGATGTGGTCGAAGACTTCGTGAGGAAGGAGGAATTCAAAGCCGATGGTCAAGTAGAAGAAGAATTTCGTTGTCGCATAGAAGGCCGTGCGATAGCCGAGTTCTTCCAGTCCCAGAGAGCTGACCGTCGACATGAGCGGTTTCTTTTCAGCTCCGTTGAAACTGAATTTTTCATAAATATCACCGACTAAGGATTCGTCGAAAATATAGGTACACATCTTGAAGCGGGGCTGTGTGTCCAGGGCATATTGAACGACGAACGCGCCCTTGAGGATGATGAGGTTGGCATTGGACGTATCCTGGATGTCATAAAAGACGAAATCGATATCCAAAAAATTATCTAGCGTACGATAGACCGTGATTAAATCATCGAAGTTGCTTTCAATTTTATCTAAGTCCAGGCCGACGCGGATGGTCAGTCTGTGCTGTAATTCGAGGCCTTCGAAATATTTCCAGAACCCTGTTTTGTATAAAGTACAAAATTCACCGAGGACCAGGAGCTCACCATCACTTTCGAGGCTTTGAATGCCCTTTTGCAGCAAGTCCGACAAGAAAGCCGACGTATCGTGATGACCGGTGACGACCTGGATGGACGGGCGGTTTTCTTTGCCCTTGGGAACCCGGTTCTGGTTCAGCGTCGTCCGGTAGGCGGCGCAGAGGTACTGGCCGATTTCAAAGCCCAGGTCATCCGTATTTTCGGAAATGGGGAAGGTTTTAAAGAACTTGGCCTCTTTCTTCTGCTTAGTGATCAGTTCGGCAAAGTATTGGCCCATTTCTTCGTTGATCCGTTCGACATAACGGGAAGACGGTAATTTCGTACCGTTGCTCCATTTATTGACGTAGGACACATCGTAACCGACGACATCGGCCAGGGAAATGAACTTGGCCTGTGTGAAGGTAATAAGCCGTTTTAACGTTGAAGCATATCCATCTGAAATCACGTTGTAACCTCCTTCAATACGAAATTGTCATATTTTTTATATAGAACATATATGGCTTTTAATATATATAATACATTCATTCTCTGTATAAATTTAATTCAATCGAGCATGTACATTTTATCACATGCCTTAGTGAATCACAACGATTTTGACAAAAAAATTCACATGGACTTAATTCTATGCAAAAAAGGTCAAGCCTTTCCTGTTTTGTTCCAACTTGGTCATTTGTATACTGTAGTCACAAGGTTGGTTCAAGGCAAGGCCAATCAATAAGACATAGTTGATAATTTTTATAACTATATTAGGAGGTTTTTCATTATGGCTTACAACAATATTAAATTCGTCAACGAAGATGGTATCGGTATTTTAACGATCAGCCGCCCGAAGGCTCTCAACGCATTGAACACGGAAACAGTTACGGAACTGAATGACTGCGTTGGCAAAATCGAAGCTGACGAATCTGTAAAAGTTGTCATCATCACTGGTGAAGGTGCTAAATCCTTCGTCGCCGGTGCCGACATCGTTGAAATGTCCACTAAGAACCCTGTCGAAGGCCGTAAATTCGGTAAGATTTCCCAGGATACTTTCACGCGCATCGAAAACCTGCCCCAGCCGGTCATTGCAGCTGTTAACGGCTACGCTCTCGGCGGCGGCTGCGAACTCGCCTGCGCTTGCGACTTCCGTTATGCTGCTGAAAACGCTAAATTCGGTCAGCCTGAAGTTGGCCTCGGCATCACACCGGGCTTCGGCGGCACTCAGCGTCTCCCCCGTGTCGTAGGCCGCGGCTATGGCAAAGAAATGATTTTCCGCGCTAACATGATCGACGCTCAGGAAGCTCATCGCATCGGTTTGGTCAACAAAGTCGTTCCTCAGGAAGAATTGATGGATACCTGCAAAAAGGTAGCGAAAGAAATCATGGGTAACGCTCCTATCGCTGTACAGCTCGCTAAGACGGCTATCAACCGCGGCATCAACTGCGACGTCGTCACCGGTATCGCTTACGAAGACGAAGTATTCGCCCTCTGCTTCTCCACGGCAGACCAGAAGGAAGGCATGGACGCATTCGTCAACAAACGCGCTAAACACTTCCAGGGCAAATAATAGAGCACGCTTCATTGTAGAAGGAGGGGCTTCGCATGGCAGCTGAAAGCTTCGTGCGACAGTCCCTTTCCTATAAACCTTTAGTATGTAATAAGAATTATTTTTAGGAGGAATATTTACTATGGATTTCAAACTCAGCGAAATGCAGCAGGATATTGCTAAACTGGCTAAAGATTTTGCAGAAAAAGAATTGGCACCGACTGTCAAAGAACGTGACGAAAAGGAAGTCTTTGACCGCGCTATCCTCGACAAAATGGGTACCCTCGGCCTTCTCGGCATCCCCTGGGAAGAAGAAAACGGCGGCGTAGGCGCTGACTTCCTCAGCCTGGCTGTCGCTTGTGAAGAAGTTGCTAAAGTCGACCCGTCCATCGCCCTCAGCTTCGAAGTACACACTATGCTCTGCTCCTGGCCGATTTGGAAATTCGGTACGCCTGAACAGAAGGCTAAATTCCTCAAACCCTTGGCAGAAGGCACGAAACTCGGCGCGTTCGGTCTTACCGAACCGAACGCTGGTACCGACGCTTTGAACGGCTCCACAGTCGCTACGAAAAACGAAGATGGCAGCTATACCTTGAACGGTTCCAAAGTCTTCAACACCAACGGCGGCGAAGCTGACGTTACGGTCGTATTCGCTTCGACGGACAAATCCAAAGGCGCTAAAGGCATGAGCGCTTTCATCCTCGAAAAAGGCATGGAAGGCTTCACGTATGGCAAAAAAGAAGTTAAAATGGGTATCCGCGCTTCCGTACAGCGTGAACTCGTATTCCAGAACGTAAAAGTTCCGGCTGAAAACCTCCTCGGCAAAGAAGGCGAAGGCTTCAAAATCGCTATGATGACCCTCGACGGCGGCCGTGTTGGCGTTGGCGCACAGGCTCTCGGCATTGCTGAAGGCGCTTATAATGCAGCTGTTCAGTACGCTAAAGAACGCACGCAGTTCGGCAAACCGATCGCTAAATTCCAGGCTATCAGCTTCATGCTGGCTGACATGAAACTCAAGATTGAAACGGCCCGCCTCGCAGTTTATCAGGCTGCTTGGAAAATGGCTCAGCCCGACGTTAAATCCTACTCTGTAGATGCAGCTATCGCTAAGAAATACGCTTCTGACGTAGCTATGCAGGTCACCACCGATGCTGTCCAGGTATTCGGCGGCTATGGCTTCACTCGTGAATACCCGGTTGAACGCTACATGCGCGATGCTAAGATCACTCAGATCTACGAAGGCACCAACCAGGTACAGCAGATGGTCATTTCCGGCGCTATCCTCCGATAAGCCGGCTCACCGTCTTTCTTCCTGAAGTACATATAATAGAATAATAGTATATAAGATAACGCTCCAGAGAAAGGGACCTCACATGAAACTTCCGCCCATCATGTGAGGCCCTTTTCTTTTTTTACAAATAAAGAATAATTATTTGTTGATTATTTCTTGACAAAAATGGCTGAATCATGTAAGATATAGACATAACAAAGAACTAATATCAATTAAAAGTACAAAAGATTTCATTACCACCTATGAACGACATATAATATATAATTCTTATATATGCACTTGAATTTTTTGTTAGAGGAGGAGTTATCATGAAAGACGTAAAATTCTATCAGCTCGAAGGTAAAAACGTATTGGCTTTGCTCAGCGGCAGCGTAGAAGGCGCTGAACCCATTGCCGTCGGTTCCGTTGATGCAGCTAAAGAAAAACACATCCCCGTCGTAAAACGCGTCGGCGATACACTGGAAGTCACTGTCGGCTCTGTCATCCACCCGATGTTGGAAGAACACCACATCGAATGGATTGCCTTGGCAACGGATGATAAACTGGAAGTCAAATTCCTCAAACCCGGTGAAGAACCGAAAGCCGTATTCGCAGCCGTTGACTCCGGCGTCGTATACGAATCGTGCAATCTCCACGGTATTTGGAAAGCGGAATTTTAAGGGATAAAAAAGGGCTTGCCGCACACGCGGCAAGCCCTTTTTTTGCAGGCCGCAGGCCGGAGCCCATCGCCATCGGCGATGTCGTTCGTCGTAGGCCGTTCATCGTTCATCGACGACGATTCAGATGCGGCGTCCCGCCGCGACTGACTTGGACTGACAACATCGCTTCGAGTAACCCTCGGCTCGTAGAGGAGAACCCCTCCACCGCAAGCGGTCCCCCGCCCCTTCGCAGGGGCGGCTTTACGCTCCGACCGGGGCCATCGTAGGGGCCAACCTTTAACCTCTCAGACCGCCTTTGGCGGCCCGCTGTGAACAATGGGGGATATACTTGACCGGCATATGTGGCATGGGTTTGCGACCGGCGACCGGCGGCCTGCGTCAAGGATTTGAAAAAAATCCTTGACAATCTCTTTACACAGTAGTATACTAAA